>OLNW01002853.1_pt1 | contig 14153 bp, 10 predicted proteins | sample 1672121 | NCBI WGS metagenome assembly OLNW01 (sample SAMEA3136648, study PRJEB25190) | human gut metagenome
GGATCTTTCCTTTTCCGTCTGTGATCTGCGTAATGTTCCCATTCGCATCATACTGGTAATGGATCTCGTAATTGTTCTGCAAACCTTGCCAGGAAAACCGTTCCAACTGGTCGGACTGGCTGCCGTCTGCCCCGTCAAATACCACTTCGCATCTATATTAATACACAGTTTTTTTGCTTGTCATGTCACATCTTATTTCGACTTTTTTCATTTTCGAAGTTTTCCATAGTTTTAGTCATCCATTTTACCAATATTTTTCTCTTTTTTCTTCAAAATTTTCCAGAGCATTTTAGAATACATGGAAATAATTTTCTCCAGCAAAAAAGTCGTTGTTCTCATTTTTTATAAGAGCAACGACTTTCTGTTTTCTATCCTCTTACATGGAAATCCATCCAAATGCATTTACCAAAAAGTTTGCCAAAATACTCAGGATCGAATACATGTATTTAATCATACATACAAAGATTTCCTAGCTGCAGAATGCACTCTCATCATAGCAAAGCTCTTCTTTGATCTTGTTCACACCGATCACGCAGATACTCAAATACTATCACTCAGAACTGTAATCAACATTATGACTGAGTTCATCAAGTAAGTAAATAAAGGACTTACATACTCCAGCAGACTATCTTCCCAAATAATCACAATCACACTGGTCTGTATAATTAATTTATTTTCCATTCAAGCTCCTTTTCACATGTTAATCTCACTCATTGAAACTTATCACTACTGTAAACAGAACCTGCACGAAAAACAAGATAACGACTGCAATTTTGATTTTTTGACAAATATCTTCAAGAACACAATAAACATTAAATATCTGTGTCAACCAACTTTAAAACTTTTCTATCAACGACAATTCTTACGGGTGTTCTCTAGTTTCAGCATAATCATCCAGTACATATCTTGCATATTTTGTTGCCTGACGTTCTCGCCCAATAGATGTTAATGTCAACGAATTTATCCATTGAAAATAATGAGTTAATTCATGTGCTATCGTAAGTAATATTGCTGTTAATGCACTATCCTTCCCCCACCTCTTACACTTATCCTGATAATCTCCTGCTGCTACTCGAATATATGGTGGTATCTCATAATCATCTTCCCACCATGTAAATGTTCCATATACTCTATCACCATCCATAGCAATAATCTTAGTTTTGTTTTTAACATATACAACAACTCGTAATGGAAAAAAATATTCTCTTCGTAAAAAAGCTGCAAACTCTTTACATGCTCTACGAACCTCTGGATCAATATCTTTGTCAAATCGTAATCTGAGACCCGTTTTCCGATTTCCATCATTAAAATCTATATTCTTCTCCCAATCTTCTATCATCCATATATGTTCCATTAAACTTAATCCTCCTCCCTTAGTCATATCTACCCTTTCAAGTAGTAGCTTATTTTTCCCTATGTAAAACTACTTGTTTAAAGGACAAAAGCACCAAATGTTCATCTCAACCTATTTGCAGAAATGCTTGCCATCTTATATCTTTTCCTTTTACTGTAAATTCTTCTAAAAACTTCTTCCATTATCTTTAAAATTAGCTTAAGACACCTTTGCTATCACAGGAGCCTTTATTTTCATCATACAACATGCCGTTACACAATGCGTCCAAAAATAATTAATAAACTTGAATTATTCACGGAACAGTATCAAGGCGTAGCGAAACCGCTGTCACCACGAAGCAGAATACGGATTGCAGGATAATCATTCAGGTATTCATCCAGTATCGACTGCAGAAAGTCAACCACTCCGGTACAGGAATACTGTGTTCCATCACGAAGCTGTATTTTTATCAGATCTCCGGTCATTCCATCATAACAGACAAGCGGGTGATAACCATTGCTTTGATAATGAAAGTTAAAGGCTCTGCCTTCCTGTTTGCCGTATGCATCAAGAAGAGTGGAATCCAGATCCAGGATAACAGCCTGTGGCATCTGAATACTGTAAATTTTCTTCCGAAGCACTTTGCTAATCGTAAGAAACTGATTTAAGGTATCTTCCTCCATACGGTTAAAGAATCTCGATATCATAGGTTGTGATGCAAGGGTGTCTTTTTCGAGTACAGACTTGAATACAGGATCGTTGGTCAGTTCATCGTAAGCATCGTCTTCGAAATAACCGGCAATGAGCATATATGTCATTTGGAGCAGGTTTTTCTGATCCGAATGATATCTGAATAATGCAGGATCATTGGTTTTGAAAACATTATCTAAAAGTTTATCAATACCAAGTTTGCTTACGAATTCTTTGATGAGAAGTAAGCCTGCATCGGAGGAGAGATCTCCTCCATCAAAATTTATTTTAATCTGTCTATTGCTTTCTGATGATAAGGTGTTTACAATACTCATAAAGGGCTCCTTTGTTGGTATTTTTTTGATTAGACACCTTAATTTTACCACAAATGGATGCTCTTTTTTCATTCACTTGATAGGTGAAAAGCAATATTCATTTAAAAATACAGTAACTATGTGGCTTTCAGCCACTTTCACGGCTGTGCCGTGAATAATCTAGGAGCAATGTATTTTTCTTATATATTTTCATTCAACTTTTTTCTCCAAATACGGTTCTTCCACTTACCCAAACCAACTTAAACTACTTCGATTGGTTCATAGATCAACCCTCTGTTCATTTTCCGCTCTTCGCAGAATCGGTAAAATTCTTTTGATACAATATGCACTCCGAATCCATCCTGCAAATGGCGATTGTACGTTAGGATCTGTCCGGTATTATAAACATCCTTATAATCTTTCAAATACTCCTTTTTGATTTTTAAAGACGTGTATATACCACAGTCTGGTATATATATCATCTTTTTTCCACAAAGCTCACATTGTATTTCTTTACTACCTTTCCCAGTTTCAAATGCCTGTATAGGAAGTTCTGTTTTAAAAACCATCTGGTATATGTCAGGAATATTTTTTCCACTTTTTCTTTGCACAGCCTCAATAAATTCCAGTCCATTCCATTGTCCTTCCAATAATTTTCTCGTTCTCTCAGAACAAAAAAGAAAATTCTGGCAGCCCCAATCAAATCCGCAAAAGAAATGCCTGTTTCCCCACTTTAGCATTTTTTCTGCCTGAATTTTTCCAATCTGTTTCAGATGACGATATCCACTGGTCCATAAGATTCCCCTATAATAACAGGACTGCTCTACTGTTTTATCATCTAACTCATCTACTATGATTTTTTCCGTAAAACTCCTTACGCTTAACCATTCTGCCTGTTCCAAGTCCTCCTTCGAATATATTTTTTCCCTATGTAGCTCTATCTGTAATGGAAATTTTCTTTTAAATATCTGGTATATTTCGGTACCTTCTTCTAAATCGAATACATACTCATCATCATCGTCATATAACTTGCTGTAAGGCACTTTATATTTTTCTAAAAACTTCGCTATTCGCTTCTTTCCAATACAGTAATGACGTAATATTTTCATTTTAATTCTCCTAATCTTCCTAATACAGCTGTTTACCACCTGAATATTTTCGTTGCAGATGGCTTACCATCTGCAACGCTAACCGTTTACATTTTTAAAATTGTATACCTTGCCGCCATTCTTAACACTCTATTGTGTTTATATACTTCATTGGCTTTTTTGTATAATTTATATTTATAAGAAATTTTCTTTTCATACTCTGTTCCATATTTTATAGCTTTTCTCCAAGCGTTCGTATATCCCCTATGTGTCGCTTTATCCAATGCTACAGACGGCATTTTATTTTGATTCCATTTTGATTTTTTTACTAAACGTTTTTCTATTATATGATGTATTTCTTTCCCACTTCCTTTATACTGTTTTTTTAATTCACTATATGTGTTAATTGATTTTTTATATTTTACAACAGTTTTCATTGCACCTATTGATGCTCCTGCTAATGCTCCTATGCTTCCTGTCAAAAAGCCATTTACTGCACCATTAATTGCACCATCAGTTCCGCCATTAAAGTATCCAATGACTGCACCAGAAACTGTACTTCCAACAATACCTGTAATAATAGGTAAAGCCATTCCTCCAGTCGCAATTGTAACTCCAATTGCTGCAATCGTTGCTACTGAACCAATCCCTATCTTTATTTTATTTGATATAGAAATATTACCATCAATCTCCGTTTTATTAATCGGATTATTCAAACAATACGCATATAAATTGTATTGTAGGATTCCTTCTTGATAACAATTTAATACTTCTATATCATCCGCGCTGATAAACCGTCCAACCTCCGGGTCATAATATCTGCTTGCCAGATAATACAGCCCTGTCTCTTCATCCCAGTAATATCCACGGTAGCGGAGCGGGTTTTTCTTTCCCAGATCCTGGTCGCCTTCGATTGCGGTTACATTTCCCCAGCTGTCATATGCATAGCTTACCACAGTGTTCCACCCGGTGTCTACCAGTGCGATCACATCTCCCGTCGGGTTCAGGATGTAGTAGTAATCTTTTCCGTCACAGTTCATCGAAAACAGGGTTCCATCCGCATCATAGCTGAAGGTCATCTCATACAGCGGTTTCTCCTGGTCTTCCCGCAGGTGCTGTTCCCCGATGATCTGTCCGTCCTGTACCTGGTACAGGACCGTTGTCCCATCCGACAGGTACTTCCGGTTGCGCATCCCTTCTTTGTCGTAGCGGTACCGGATCGTTGTCTGGTCTTTTACGATCTCCGTCAGTTCACTGCTGTTCTTCCAGCCCATCTCCATCCCGCGGTATACGGTCGGATTCCCCATGGCGTCATACGCAATGGTTTCCCCGTTATACGATGTCAGCTGGTCCTTCCAGTTTCCTTCATAACGGTAGATCTTTGTTTCTGACGGGGTGGCGGACGCTAAGGTCTCCATAGCGACTTCCGGCTGGTATTCGTATTGGTTTTTCTGTAACAGATTACCATTTTTGTCATACGCATAGGTGATCGTCTGCCTGTCTGCCTCCCGTTCTTCCCGGATCAGCTGGTTACGGGTATCGTAAGTGTACTGGATCTTTCCTTTTCCGTCTGTGATCTGCGTAATGTTCCCATTCGCATCATACTGATAATTGATCTGCACATCTTCCCATAAAAACTGTTCCAGCTGGTCGGACTGGCTGCCATCTGCCCCTTCCCGGTAACCATACTGGATCCTCTGTTCAAAGATCTTTCCCAGTGCCTTTGAGACAACCCTGCCTAAGCCATCATAAAATACTGCTTCCGTACACTCCCCGCTCGTCACACCGATCGCACGGTTGTCCCGGTCGTACCCGTATTCCAGTGCCGTTGCACGGTATCGGTTTCCCTGATCCACTTTCTCCACGTTGTCATTCAGGTCATAGGTAAACCGATAGTCCTCGTCCCGGTCGTTCCGGTAATAGACAAGTCTTCCTGACAGGTCATAAAAATATCGGGTCTCGATGGTTTCTTCTCCCAGGTCTTCCCGGATATCCCGTACCACCGCAAGGTTTCCTTCCCGGTCATACGCATACTCATACAGCCGGTATTCCTCCCCGGACGGGTCTGTCAGACGGATCCCGGTCACCCGGTCCATATCATCGTATGTATACTGGTAGACATAGCCGTTTCCATACGTTTCCGCCAGCAGGTTCCCGTTTTTTTCCTCGTAGGTCTGTGATACCAGACAGCTGTCTCCGACATAGGTTGCTTTTGCATTTCCAAACCCGTCATTTTCGAACCGGTATACCGTTCCGCTTTCCGGGTCATTGATCTGGATCTGTCTGAGTTCATCATTTTCGTAGCTGTATTGGATCTGACCGGTACCGTCTGTCACACCGGTCAGCTGGTCTGCCGCATCGTAAGCATAACTTGTTGCGTTGCCGCTGGGATCCGTTACTTCTGCGAGCAGTCCGGTCTCCTCCTCATATGCATACTTTGTCCGGTTGCCCAGTGCATCCGTGATGCGCTGCAGGTATGCACCGTCTGCGGTGTAATCCGCCGTGGAACGGATATATTCTTCTTCTATATCCGCATCTACGATTTTACTCTCTTTCGCATTTCCATAACTATCATAGCTGAACTGATAAGTCATCCTCTCCGTGGATACCGCTTTCGTTACGTTATGTCTGGTATCATAAGTATACTGGAAGGAATAGCCTTTCGGGTCGGTCATCTTGATCAGGTTATTGTTTCCGTCATAATCAAATTTGCTTTTTGTCTTTGCATTTTCCTGCACACTGACGATGTTTCCCTTGTCATCGTACAGATAGCTTTCTGCAAAGTCCTCCCGGTACAGGGCAAGACCGTCAAAAGCTGCCACATTGGTTTCGTAACTGTAGACACAGCTGACTTCGATCTTCTCATACGCTTTTTTCGGGATAAAGATATCATTCAGGAACTGCCAGGTTGTCGTATCTGCCTTAAATTCACTCGTATAAGCCTCCCGGCTGCCGTCTGCCCCGACAAACGCCACTTCCAGTCCGAACACGCGGCCGTCTTTCCGTTCCGTCGGATAACCGCATCCCCATACATTGCCCATATAACTGTCCCCGGCTTTTCCGGAGATCCACAGCGTCTGCGTCAGCTTCTTTACCTTTGCCGGGTTTCCCGTCACATAAAAAACATGCTTATCCAGCACTTCTGTCTGCATCGGTTCTATGGATGGCTGCATCCATGTACTGTAGATATAAGCTCCTAAAACACATCCGATCCGGTATTCCCCGTCCTTTTCATAGGCAATCACATCCCAGCTCTGACCAACGGCACTCGTCACATAGTCTACGATATGGACATTTTGATTCTGATTCTGTTCCAGCGTATCGATGACCGCATACCCTGTTCCTGCCCCCTGACGGACATTCAATTTCGTTGCATCTACAACCCCGATTGTTGACTCGGTTGCAAATTGTGACGAAAAGTCAATAAACTGCGAGATCATATAGCCGGTATACAATTTCCTGTCCTTGATCAGATAGGTCAGATACCAGGTGACCCCATTGGAATCCACCGCCTGTCCGATAGCCGTTACATGTTCCCCTCTTTTTGCACTTGACACAATCGTATGGTTCGTTCCCGGACCGGACCTCAGATTCACTTCCGTATCACTGACCACTCCGCGACGGAAGACATACTGCAAGGTAGTATCCGGTTCGGTAGAGTCGATGACACGGTCATAGATGTTCATCTCTGTCTTCTCGAACATCAGCAGCCCTTCATCAAAATCTCCCCCTTCGATCAGATTGTATCTTCCGGCACTGAGTCCTTCTTCGAGCTGCAGGCAGTCCACATACCCGTCTGCCTTCCCGGTCACACTGATGGAAACCTTTGCCGCATTGACCGCAGCCCCTTCCGGAACGTTCAGTGTGGTCATCATCCGGTACCAGCCATTTTCCGTCTCATAATAATCCTGTTCTCTGGCATACTGTTTTTCCCCATCTGCCAGTTCCGCAAGCAATTGTAACTGAAAGCGCCCCTGTTCCATGGCTTCCCGGCTCGTCTTGATATAGGCGGAAAAGGTATAGGTTTTCCCTGCCTCCAGGGTAACCTGCTGGTAAAATCCCGCTTTTCCAGTCACCTGCCCGGAAGACAGATGCATCACATTCTGTCCTTCCAGTGCCTTCCCGGCATCGGTCTCCAGCGCCGCTGTTGCTTCCTGCTGGATCTTCTGCCATCCCGAACTGTCTTCCAGGTATCCATTTTCCAGAAGGTTTTTCCCCGGAGACTGGAGTTTTGTCACTTTGGATATCTTGTTGGTCTTACTCTTTTCTGTCAGGTATCGTGCACTCTGCGCATAACCTTTGTTGTTTTTTACACTGATTGTGTTTCCCATATGGTTAAACAGACAGGTCTCTGTGCGCCCCTTGTTGTCCGTATACTTTGTCCGGTTGTCATACCGCTCCAGGGTAAGGCTCTGTCCTTCCGTCTTCCCTGCAAATTCCTGGATCGTCTTTACACGGTACGGTGCCTGTTCCGTATATCCATACTGGATCCGGTAACCGTCGATATTTTCCGCACCGGTCAGTGTATGACCATTCCCATAGGTATAAGCCGTCGACTTTCCGTCCCTGTCTTTCACCCCACACAGCTGGTTACTCTCGTAGGTAAACGTAACTGCTTTTCCCGGCTGCTCCGTGACGCTTCCGAGCATACCGTCCGCACCATATCCCAGAAATACCTTTTTTCCTTTTCCATCCTGCAGGGATGTCAGTTTTCCGCCATCATATCCGGCAATCAGTGTATTTCCATTCTGATCCTGGATCTTTATCATCTTTCCGGAGGTATCAAAAATCAGCAGGTTATCCTGTTTGTCTTTAATCTGATAGCCCTGTCCATTTGCCAGAATGGTCAGAGTCAGGTCGATCCCGCTCTCATCCTTCCATGTCTGTGTCTGGCTGTCATAATAAAAATAATGTCTTGTACCATCTTCATCTGTATACTGATAGTATTCCTGGTTTCTTATATTCTGTTTTTCCAGCGTCTGCAAAAGGTTCAGCCGCCATCCATACCCATATCCCAGATTCGTTTCCCGGTCATTGGAATTGTATACAAGGTTCAGGCTGATCGGCATCCGGCTTCCACTCGTATTCCAGATACTGCGGGAAAACACCAGATTTCCGTTATAATCATTGACATAACCCGTTCCTGCCCTTCCCACATCCTGGCTGTGGTTTCCCCAGTAGTCTTCCAGTCCGGAATTGTTCAGATAAGTAATCAGTACACTCGGACGGCAATCTTTCGCCTGGATCGGAAAATCAGAAGACACATATTCGGTATACTGTCCATCCTCCTTCACTGCCCGCATCATCAGACCGCCATTCACTCCGGTCTCATACCATTCTTTTACCATACGGGTAATGGAAAAACTTTGCGCCACGCCGGTCTCCGGTTTAAAAACAACATAGTCATCCAGATTCCCATTCACCATCGGCTGTGTTGCCCAGGTAACTTCCTGGGATTTCCATTCCCCATATGCCTGGGATACCCCCACTGTTACATTCGATGTCCCACTCGAATAGCAATATACACACAGTCTGGCATCCACCACCATATCACCTGATAACAGCTTCGGGAGTTCAAACCGCAAAAAGCTGCGTGCAGTTCCACCCGCTGCATTTGCCCCGGTCTTCAGCAGTGCATTGGTATAGTAGTTTTTTGTCGGTGCATTGGAGAGTACATAGGTATCCTGGATCGCTTTCGCCGACTGGGAGGTCTCGATTACCGGATCCAGTGTGACCGGATACGCACGGGTTTCTTCCCGCAGCCATTCTTCCCCTGCTGTCAGGGTCAGGATCGATCGTTTCCCTGTCCCCCTGGTCAGTTCCACCGTCACATCTTCCGACCGTTTTCCCTCTGCATCATAGAGGAACGGTCGCTGCATCTCAAATACCGTTTTCCCGTCCCCTTCTACGAACAGAAGGCTGTTCCCCTCTTCCCGGATCTCCATCCCATCCGTTTCCATCTGGAAAGAAAAACGGTTTTGTGCCTCCGGGCTTTTCATGATAATATTTTCTTTCAGTTTCTGCCCCTGTACCGTATATTCCAGATCCACATCCGGGTAGACTTCTTCATACAGGACCGGTGCCGAACTGGTATCTACTGCCAGCCTTTCCTGGTTCGCTTCCTGGATCTGTTCATAATCTTCTGCCCTTTTGTCTTTCTCTTCGCTGTCACAGTTCTCTTCCCATGAAATCTGCTGTTCTGCCGGAATTCCCTCACTGACATTATTCTCCGGAAGGTTCTGTAACTGTTTTCCATACGCATTTTCCAGGCTCTGCGTCACTACGTCGGAAAGGGTGGCAGCTGCGGCATCCGGATTTTCCGTGAGCAGCGTTGCCTCTTCTTCCTGTGCTTCCCCGGATGGTTCTTCTTCCTCCTGTTCCCCAAAAACTACCGCGGCGTCCCTGCTTTTTGCTTCCTGCACTGCCGGAACTTCCTGCACCTGTGAAAGTCCCCAGCTCAGCTGAAACTCTCCCAGTCCTACTTCTACCATTCCTTCCGCTGCCGATGTGTCCGTAAACTTTACCTGAAACGGATTCTGCCGGTTGACCAGACTGGTCTCTCCCTCTTCGGTCACTTCTTCCAGCTGGTTGTCAATCTCCTTCCACTCCCCGTCTTCCTCATAATGCACCGGTTCCGGATAGACTGCCGCCGTACAGGTATGGTCCTCATTCAGGAAATATTTGATGTTGGAACTTCGTTTCGTGACATCTTCTTCCAGGATCCGCACCTGCTGCGGTTCGTCCGACTGCAGATACGCTTCTGCATCCCTCGCATCTTCTGCTTCTTCCTCTCCCTCCACAATTTCCTGTTCCCCGTCATTTCCCCCGGATTCCTGTCCGTTCTCATCGGATTTCTCTGTTTCTTCGCCATTTTCCTCCTCAGCTTCGTCCGTTTCCGACGGTTCCGTTGTCTCTTCGCCCTCTGTTTCATCTGTTCCGGGAATTTCCACCGTTTCCTGTGCCGCCCATGCCAGTCCGGTTTCCCCGATGATCTCATTGCTGAACATCGCAACGATCAATAGCATACTGATAACTTTTGAAAAACGCCACTTCCTTTTTTTCTCCATCTGTCTTCTCCTTTTTCTTATGTGTTCTTCCTTTTATTCCATACGACGGATGGTGAGAATCTCTCCCGGATGATCCAATGTCGTGATCCGCACACCCCATCGTGGGCTTGCTGCATAAATCACCTGATTTTCCCCCAGATAAATCGCACCCGTTATCGTCCCGTTTTTATAAAAAACAAGATCACCGGGGGCAATGTCTTTCTTTTCTGTTTCCGTACCTTCTTTCATCTGCAAGGACAGTTCTTCCGGGATCTGATATCCACACGCAGACAGCACTCCATAAAGGAATCCCGCATTATCACAGCCTTTGGTCAGATCCTTTCCACCCCACTCGAAGGGAACCTCCATCGATTCCAGTGCTTTTTTTACAATCTTGTCCCTTCCCTCCGGTTCCTGTACTTCCTCCTGTGAAAGAAGTTCCCCGGAATCCGCAAATGTATAGCGTTTCCCATCCATCACAAGAACTCCTGTCTGCATCACACCGTCTTTGTCCAGATAGTATGTATTGTTTCCAAGGGTCAGCCATCCACTCACCCGCTGTCCTTCCGTCCAGGTGCCTGTTGCCGTTGGACTCAGGTAATACCATTTCCCATTGATTCTCTGCCAGTTCACAAGCATTTCCCCAAGAGTAAACCGTCCGGATACCGTGTTGAGGTAATACCAGCGTCCCCCATCTTCGATCCAGCCTGTGAGCATCTGCCCCTCGGCATAGGTGCTGTCTCCTTTCGGGTTCAGATAGTACCACTTACCGCTGGTCTTTCTCCACCCGGTTACCATACAGCCGCTTTCATCAAAGAAATACCACCTGTTATTGATAAATTCCCAGTCATTCTTAGTATAAGTCCCGTCACTGTGCTGGTACCACCATCTGCCATCCGCCGCCTGGATCCACTGTCCCGGTATGGTCGTGGCTGCCCATACCTGTCCGACTTCTTCCCCGGTTCTGTTCCCCGGTAAAAAAGGAAAAACCATCCCTGCCGTAAGCAAAGCGGAACATACGATTACTACTGCTTTTTTTCTCATCTCTTTTCTTTATCCTCCTGTGCATTGTGTTATTTCATTACAACTTCCTGCCCTCCTTTCTGTTTTTGCCTTCTACTTAATACACGGAGTTTTTGCTCGTCATGTCATATCTTTTTTCGACTTTTTTCACTTTCAGCCTTTTTCATAATTTTCCCCTTTTGTTTTTGTATATATTGCCGATGGTTTTCCTCTTTTCAAACCTCGTTAACGAGATAAAATACGCTTCGCGAATTTTACTCGTTATCGCGGCAGTCGCCAAGGTCTCATGCAAGCATGAACTTTGGCTCGTTGCTCGCGTAAATCAAAAAACGAGACAGTTAATACCGTCTCGTCATTTTTCTCTCTTATATAATTTTCCCTAACCAAGTATTTCCAACTGTCTGGATGCTTCGATCGATGCCGTCACTTCTGACCAGTCCATTGTGCTGATTGCATTGATATATTCCTGCAAAACCTCTTTATTCGGAATCGTAACCATCTTATCCGGCCAGTGATAACTCAGATATCCCAGGTGAATCAGTAACGTTACTACATCATCTTTCCCCTGGAAATTCGTCATATCATTGGAAAATGTTCCCGTATTAATCTGTACCCGTTCTCCTGCAAGCATATTTGCCACCATGGATTTTCCAAATCTCCTTGGACGACTCACTCAGATATACTTCTGTTCTGTACAGATAACTTCCCATTTCTGCACCTTTCTCTGACATTCTTACTTATTATCATATAGTATCATATTTTTCTGTCAGGCAAAACAGTAATATTCTTTGCGAATTCTAATATTTCATCCAGGCTCTCTTTTTCTTTTTATACAATACTATATTTTTTACTTTCACTGAAATAATCTTTTTTACGACAAGCAAAAAGCGAAAAGCCTTTGAAAAACTTTTCGCCTCTTGCAATCACCTCATTTATTTTATGACAGCGGAATATACGCATGATACAGTTGGTCATTTCCTTTTGCTACCGGTCCGGCTTCTTCGTACCAGTTGTATTCTACTTCTTCCTCTTCGTCTCCCCATACTTCCGGGCAGTCGGTTTCTTCCCAGTCTAACGGGATTTTGTGATGATCCTGCCGGGATGCTTTTAACATAATCTGGTGCAGTTCTTCGTTTTCTTCTGCTGTCAGCACTCCTGGTTTTGCTGAGACAAACAGAGAGGGTCCGGACTCTGCAACAACATCCGCCCACTGACGGTTCAGGCTCCACGGGATGGAACCCGTAATACCTACGCAGTCCGCATCCACATCAAAAAATGTTCCATGCTGTGGCAGACAGAATGCCAGGGTGTTGACTCCCATTTTCTTTGTTCTCTCCCAGGTGATACCGCTGGTATCGTCTCCGGTTCGCTGCAGCTGCATCAGACCTGCCCCCAGATGGCCGATGGTATTACAGCCCATGATCAGAGTATGGTGCTTTTTCGCAACCTCATAAATTGCCTGGTACAGTCCGGTTACAATCTCCGCACTGGTCTTTGAAGTATCGTAAAATTGCCATCCGTCCTCTGTCGGGAACGGGTTCATCTCCACGCCCCACCTTCCGAAGATATCAAAAGTGGTAAAATCATGCTTGATCAGTGTATAACCCCAGTTACAGATCCTTTCCACATCTTCCTGAATATAGGAAAGGACTCCCGGATGGGAAGGATCCAGACAATCGTTATGGGATAATCTCCACTCCTGAGGAATCGTCTCTTCTTCATTCAATAAGAATCGAACCCAGATGCCAGGGCGTACGCCTTTTTCTTCCAGTTTTTTTGCCAGTGCACCCATATCAGGGAATTTTATATTCCCTTTTTTCCATGGTCCACCATTGTACTCATCCAGGCGATGATGTTCCTGCCAGCAGTCATCGATCACCATGTACGGCGGATTGTCCACTCCTTTGGTCAGTTTCACGATATAGTCGGTATCCTGCAGGATCTCTTTTTCTGAACTGTCTCCATAAGCATAATACCAGTTGTTGCTTCCATAAACCGGATAGTCCGGGCAGATCGGATCGGTGCACATGACTTTGCAAAACTCTCTGGCACTCTCGAAAGTCCCCATTCCTTCAGTTTGCATCGCTACGATCTGAGCAGCCCGAAGTTTTCTACCGGAAAGCTGCACACCGGTACCGCCACAGCGCACATCCATCACCAGTGTAATTCCACGGGTATCTGCCTGCCAGAAACACATGGCGGAAGGTCTTACCTTGACCCCGTATCCTGTCACAGTTTCTCCGACCGCTGCCAGAAAATACCACGGCATAAAACGACTGCCGCTAACACCTTTCCAGTCCACATCCCCGTACGTTCTCTCCCAGGAGCCGCCGAGGATCCGTGATTTTTTATCTACCGGTGTATTCCAACGAAGCTTGATCGTCTTTACCTTTGTCTGATCTGCGGTCAGCCAGACTTCTTCTGCTTCCGGTGTGGTTTCATATGTTACAACAGCATCGTCTTTTTCTGTTTTCTGTGCATTCTTCTCCCCGATCCAGCTGCCATCTTCTGTCTCTACAGTAATAAACGAAGGAATTCCTAATCTGTATTGCTTTTGCATAATCCTGTCTCTCCTTTTTCATTCGGTAAGTTTTCAGGCTGACACTAGAGCGTGTCTGAAAAAGGCTTTTCGTGAGCTGCGAGTCCCAGTTTGTGGGAG
>OLNW01002858.1_pt1 | contig 14145 bp, 12 predicted proteins | sample 1672121 | NCBI WGS metagenome assembly OLNW01 (sample SAMEA3136648, study PRJEB25190) | human gut metagenome
TTCCATCTGTTTGAATTTTTCCAGATATTCTGCAAGGCTGGTACAGTCGTCTGATACACTCAGTTCCTCCTGAAGTACCTTTCTTCCCAGGCGCTTCTCTATAAATTCACGACTGAGTGAGCCATCCAGGTGGCAATGCAGTTCTATTTTCGGTAATGTGATCAGTTGTTCCTGTGTCATGATGTTTCTCCATTTTTTGTTTCGTATAATACTTTATCTATCAGTCAAACTTCTGGATTTTTCCAGAAATATAGCCTGATGTAAACTGGTTTCATGCTAAATTCAGCGGTCCGAATCCCTGTGGTAAGAGCTCTTTTAATGTATAAACATCGTAATGATCTTTATCCACTGCCAGAATGATCTTAAAGGTCTCCGGGTTACAGAATTCCATCATTACTTGACGGCACACGCCGCATGGAGCCGCATATTCGGTCAATACGCCGTCTTTTCCGCCTACGATACAGATTGCATCAAATTCTTTTATTCCTTCGCTTACGGCCTTAAAGAACGCTGTTCTTTCGGCACAGTTGGTAGGTGTGTATGCTGCATTCTCAATGTTACACCCTGTGTAGATTTTTCCGTTCTTTGCAAGCAGTGCTGCGCCGACTTTGAAATTAGAATATGGTGTATAGGAAAATTTCAATTGCTCAATTGCTGTCTCGATCAGTTTGTCAATCATTATTTTGTCTAAGTTCTGCATAATATTACACCTCCGTTATTTTCACCCTTTTGCTCATTACTGCAATCCCTGTTACTGACAGACTATTTTCAGACTGCCGATAATAACAGATGATCAATATCCACTTGCTTCTTCATTCTTTACAATCTTAATGATTCTGCTTGTTCCCAGTCTGTCTGCACCCAGAGAAAGGAATTTCTCAGCGTCATCCAGAGAAGAAATACCGCCGGCTGCTTTCATTTTTACGTTTGATCCGATATGTTTGGAGAAAAGTTCGATATCTTCAAATGTTGCGCCACCGCCACCGAAACCTGTAGATGTTTTGATATAATCAGCTCCTGCTGCTGTTACGATTTCGCACATTTTAATCTTTTCTTCTGTTGTAAGGAAACAGGTTTCAATAATAACTTTGAGAATTTTTTCCCCGCATGCTGCTTTGAGAGTTCTGATCTCGTTCTCGATCAGATCGTATTTCTTATCTTTTAACCATCCGATATTGATCACCATATCGATTTCAGATGCACCGTTTGCAATGGCATCTTTTGTTTCAAATTCTTTTGTTGCTGTAGTTGTGTTTCCGTTTGGGAAACCAATAACTGTGCATACTGCCATTTTCCCATCCATATATTCTGCTGCTTCTTTTACATAGCATGGAGAGATGCATACAGATGCAGTTCCATATTTCATTTCGTCGCAGATCTGTTTGATTTCTTCCCATGTGGATGGCTGAAGAAGAAGTGTATGATCTACATGTTTTAAGATTTCTTTGATTTCCATTTTTGCTCGTCCTCTTTTCTTTCTGCCGCTGTCAGTTTCGCTTATTACTAGTGTTTAGCCTGATCTTCTCTGATCATTTTTCTGATGGCTTCTACAGCTACACGAATAGCCATATCTGTATCGTGGACTACCGGATTCTCCAGGCCGAGTTTCTCTCTTTCCTGATTTGCAACTACCAGGAAGCAGGAACCTGCTCTTACTCGAAGTTTGCCAGCTACGATAAAGAGAGCTGCGGATTCCATTTCTGATGCAAGGCATCCCATTCTCTTCCATGCTTCCCATTTATTGAGCAGTTCATAGCTTACAGGCATTTCTTCCGGCTCATGCTGACCGTAGAATGCATCTTTACACTGTACAACACCTGTGTGGCACGGGAATCCTTTTTCTTTTGCAACGTTTACAAGAGCATTGATCACATCGAGGTTTGCTACTGCTGGATATTCGATCGGTGCGTATTCTCTGGTTGTTCCCTCCATACGAACCGCACCTGTAGCGATCACTACGTCACCACTCTTTACTTCCGGCTGCATTCCTCCACATGTACCGATTCTTACGAATGTGTCTGCACCGCAGCGGTACAGTTCTTCCATTGCGATGGATGCGGACGGACCGCCGATTCCTGTTGAGGTTACGCTTACCTTTACGCCATCGAGTGTTCCTGTATATGTGACATATTCTCTGTTGTCTGCGATCAGTACCGGAGCATCGAAATACTGCGCGATTTTTGCACATCTTTTTGGATCTCCCGGCAGGATCACATAACGTCCTACTTCACCTTTTGCTACCTGAATATGATACTGTCTGCTTGCATCTTCTGAATAATTTTTCATGATCTTTCCATCCTTTACCTGAATTTCTCACGTGAAACATTTTCACATCTTATGTTATTGTTTTATACGTTTCTGGCCTTATCTCTGTCCCTTATCGTACGGAATACCCTCTGCTTTCGGTGCTCTGGAGTTCTTGGATACGAATACAAGAACGATCAGAGAAATAATATACGGGAACATGTTATATAAGGTACTTGGAAGCTTTAATGCTACCAGTACGTCAAATCCTGTATAAACATTGGAAAGTGCACGGAACAGACCAAACAAAAGTGCTGCAAGTCCGATATTTACCGGTTTCCACTGACCGAAGATCATAACTGCAAGTGCAAGGAATCCGAATCCGGCAACGCCGTTCTCAAATTTCCATTCACTGACACCGGCTGTAATATAAACCAGTCCGCCAAGTCCGCCCAATGCTCCGGAAATCAGAACACCTGCATAACGCATTTTGTAAACGTTGATTCCCACGGAGTCTGCTGCCTGCGGATGCTCTCCACATGCCATAAGACGGAGACCGAACTTAGTCTTATATAATATGATATATGATGCAATAAGAATCAGCAATGCCAAAAGCATAAACCAACTGAACTCAAATTTTCCGATGTTTACGAGGAACGCTTTCTTTGCTTCTTTGTAAGCAACTGTAGAGGAGACATTATCAATACTTTCGGACATATTGATGGCTCTTACGATTACTACTGCTGCTGCAGGTCCCAGCAGGTTCAGTGCTGTTCCTACAAGTGTCTGGTCTGCGTTAAAATGAATTGCCGCAACACCAAGGAAAAGGGAAAATACCATTCCCACGATCACACTGCTAAGAATTACAAACAGGATCACCAGAGGCGCTGCCATTGTTGACGGAAGATACTTCATCATCAGAGCTCCTCCGAGTGCTCCCATAACCATGATTCCCTCAAGACCGATATTTACTACACCACTGTGTTCGGAGAAACATCCGCCAAGTGCTACAAGGATCAGAACAGATGCAAATATTAATGTATATTGGAGTAATAAAACCATTATTTTTCTCCTCCTTTCACCTGTTTTGCGGCGTTTTTCTCATCTCTTTTGTCCAGATAACGGTTAAGCCAGAGTTTGAAGAAGAATACAAATCCGCAAAGGTAAATGATAAATGCTGCGATCAGATCAGAGATCTGTGTACAGTACATTGTTTTGTCTACATAGCTTCCACCACTTGTAATGTGCTGGATAAAATAAGAGGAAAAGATCGTGCCGATCGGATTCAGACCTCCAAGGAATGCTGCTGCGATTCCGTTGAATCCCATTCCCGGAACAGTTGTCTGCTGGACCATCCAGGTTTCAATGCCACTTAAATAGAAAACAGCAGCTCCGAGTCCGGAAAGGCCTCCGGCGATCATCATTGTTACAATGGTGTTTCTCTTCTCTTTCATACCGCAATATTTTGCGGCATTCTTGTTCATGCCGGTTGCTTTTAATTCGAAACCAAATTTGGTTTTCTCAAGGACAACCCATACAACCACTGCCATGATCACTGCAAGCGGTAATCCGATAGTCACAAACTTATTTCCTGAGAAAATCTGATCAAGTCCTGCATTTGGCATAAGTGCGCTTTTATTTCCGCTTGAAAGATCGATGGTATATGGTGTGGACTCTGCTTTTACCTGTGAAAGGAGCATGTTTACTCCATACAGAGAGATCCAGTTGAGCATGATACAGGAAATAACTTCGTTTACGTTGAAATACGCTTTCAGGAATCCGGAAAGTCCGCCCACCAATGCTGCCAGTACAACTGCTGCGATCAGACATACATACCACGGCATTCCGAATTTCAGTGCAAAGTACAGGGCTGCTCCTGCTCCGATCACATACTGTCCGGCTGCCCCGATGTTAAAGAGGCCTACTTTGTATGCAAATAAAACGGATAAGGAACATAATAAAAGTGCTGACGCTTTTACCAGTGTTGTTCCGCAATATTTCATAACTGCCACTGAGCTCGGATAATACAGATAGTTCTTTAAGATCGATACAATAGCCCCTGATGCACCTTTTGGATTAATGATCAGAAGTACCACATATCCGATCAGAAGTCCCACAACAATGCAGAGCAGAGACGCAAGGATGGTCTGGACTGCATTATTTCTGAGAATGCTTTCTTTTTTCTTTGTTTCTTTATTCATTGCCCTTTGTCTCCTTTCTCTTTGAACCGGCCATGTAAAGTCCCAGTTCTTCTACAGTTACTTTCTTCGGATCAAATTCTCCTACGATTTCACCTTCATACATTACAAGGATTCTGTCTGATACATTCATTACTTCATCCAGCTCCAGACTTACGAGAAGAACACCTTTTCCGGCATCTCTGGCCTGTACAAGCTGCTTATGTACGTTCTCGATCGCACCTACGTCCAGACCCCGGGTCGGCTGTACTGCAATCAGAAGTTCAGGATCTTTGTCGATCTCGCGTGCAATGATTGCTTTCTGCTGGTTTCCTCCTGACATGGATCTTGTCTTTGTGATCGGCCCCTGTCCGGAACGGATGTCATATTCTTCAATCAGTCTGTTTGCATATTTTCTGATCTCTTTTCGTTTCAGGAATCCGAATTTATTGGTAAACTGTGGTTCGAAATATCTCTGGAGAACAATGTTATTTTCCAGTGAATAGTCAAGTACCAGACCGTGTTTATGACGGTCTTCCGGAATATGGCTCAGTCCTGATGTCAATCGTTTACGGATTGACATCTCTGTGATATCCTGACCGTTCATAACGATTTTTCCACCTGTTAATGGTTCCAGACCGGAAAGTCCATAGACAAACTCTGTCTGACCGTTTCCGTCAATTCCTGCCATACATACGATCTCGCCTCTGTGTACCTGCATGGAAACGTTGTTTACTGCGTTATTTTTGTGACGTTTGGATGCAACAGACATATTCTGGATATCAAGAACTACCTCGCCTGGTTTTGCAGGCTCTTTGTCTACTATAAAATTGACATCTCGTCCTACCATCATGGCGGAAAGTTTTTCCGGTGTAGTGTCTTTAATGTCTACAGTTCCGATGTATTTGCCTTTTCTGAGAACGCTGCATCTGTCTGCTACCTGCATGATCTCTGCAAGTTTGTGAGTGATAAACAGGATGCTCTTGCCCTCTGCTGCAAGGTTCTGCATGATCTGCATTAGTTCCTGGATTTCCTGAGGAGTAAGAACTGCAGTCGGTTCGTCGAAGATCAGGATTTCGTTGTCACGATAGAGCATTTTCAGGATTTCTGTTCTCTGCTGCATGCCTACCGTTGTGTCTTCGATAATGGCATCCGGATCTACGGCAAGTCCGTATTTCTCAGACAGCTCTACGACTTTCTTTCTGGCGCTGTCTTTCTGGAGGAAGCCGCCTTTTGTTGTCTCTACACCGAGGATGATGTTGTCAAGGATACTGAAGCATTCTACCAGTTTGAAATGCTGATGTACCATTCCGATTCCGAGATCGTTGGCATCGTTTGGGTTGTTGATCTCTACTTTTTTGCCGTCTTTGTGGATCTCGCCCTCTTCCGGCTGGTATAAACCGAAGAGAACGCTCATCAGTGTGGATTTTCCGGCTCCGTTTTCTCCCAGAAGCGCGTGGATCTCACCTTTTTTCAACTGAAGTGTTATATTGTCATTTGCTATGATTCCCGGGAATCGTTTGGTGATCCCGAGCATTTCAATTGCATATTCACTCATTTTTCTTTCTCCTTTTTTCTCGTGCAGAGTTTTGTTATCGTGTTATTGGATTCCAGATAAACTATTATTTCTGTATTGAATCAGACCAGACTACAAAAGAATTGATTTTATATACCTGATCCTGTCAATCACGCTTCTATTTTTGCTGTTATTCTGTAGCATTTCCAATGCATCTATTTGCCGGAAATATTGCAGAATAACAGCAAAAAATACTGATTTTGGCGTTAAAGAAAAGGGAGTACTGAACATCTGCATGTTCACTCCCCTCTCTCAGGCCATTCTCTGTCTGCACGAAGTCTTAATTATTTAATGCTGCCGTAGTCTTCTACTTTAATCTCAGTTTCCGGTAATGCTGTGATATCACCGCTTATTGTAAGTTCTCCGTCATACATTCTCTTTACAAGGTCTTTGTAATCATCTTCTGTGAAATCATCAGACCACTGTGTGGTTTCTACAGGGAGCTGAACGAAATTGTCTTCAGGATTCTCTGATACAAGACCCAGGTTATCGATCTTTCCTGCGTAATCTTTCCAGTTGTCTGCTTTGATCGCATCGAGAACGTCATTAATTGTCGGAGCAAGACCTTTCATTGCAGATGTGATAGTTAAGTCTTCGCCGATGATTCCGGACTGATCGGAATCAACACCGATTACTTTGCCGCCTGTCTTGGTAGCTGCTTCTGCTGCTGATGTATAGATACCGCCGCCGCATGCAAATACAGCTTCTACACCTTTACTTCCATACCATGTATCCATGTATGCTGTGATGTCTGCATCGCCATAGAACTGTCCGCCACATACGTACTCAACTGCTACGTCATCTACGATATCAAGTTCTTTTGCAGCTTCGTCTGCACCCTGAACGTATCCATATCCAAAACGTGTAACTGCCGGTACGGACATTCCGCCAAGGAATCCAAGGTGATGATATCCAAGTTTTACAGCTGCATATCCTGCCATATATCCGGAAAGTTCTTCCTGATAAGTACAGCAGTAAACATTGTCCGTATTATAGTACTCTGTCACATCATATTCATCAGGATTGTAGCTGTATCCTTCACCCACACCTTTTTCGCAGATATCGCCGGCACTTACATCAAGTGCTATGAACTTGATGTCCGGATACATTTCAGACTGTTCTACTACTGCAGATGCAAACATGTATCCAGGAAGTACGATTACGTTTGCTCCGTCTGCTGCTGCCTGGTCCACACTTGCGCTTCTTGCTTCATCAGAGTCGCTTTCCGGTTTGTAGTAGTTGAATTCTACATTGTTTTCGGATCCCCATGCTTTACATGTTTCATAGGTTGTCTGGTTGAAACTCTGGTCTGTGATATCACCGGAGTCTGTAACCATCGCTACTTTCATATCAGATGCGTCGCTTGTCTCTTCTTCGCCGCTCTTGTCCGTATCATTGTCTGCTTTTTCTTCTGATTTGCTTTCTGTGTTTGTTTCTGTCTTGCTGTCAGAACTACCTCCACATGCTGTAAGTGAAAATGCCATTAAACCTGCAAGTACCGCTGCTGCCACTCTTTTTTTCATGTTTTCTTTTTCTCCTTTTGCACAATTTTTGTCGTGTTTGATGCAATGATAATGACATATGTCCCAAACATAAAACAGGACTCGAGTCCTTTTTCTGGTGATTTTTACTTATTTTGTAAAAATTTTCCAGTTTCTTTTTGTTATTTTTGTTTATTATTTTATGCTTTTATTTTTCAAAAACAGACTCAAGTCCTTTTTCGACCATAAAATCAGCAAATATGCACAAAGCAGGAAAATCAACCATATAGGACTTTTGCATTTCATTCCCCGAATCAAGATAGAAAAGAGGCGTTTATATGAAGAGAAAAAAATTATTTGCAACTATTTTAGCCGGTTTTCTTGCTGCGGGAATGGTGTAGATAATGAAAGTAATCTTCTGCTAGCATTCAGAGCTTATCTTGACGAAACGAATATAGATCCGTCTTATTACGAGATCATCTATGACAGAGCTATTGTTTTTCATAAAAAATAAGGTCTAAAAAAGCGAGAGCATCCTGCATATTGGATGCTCTCGCTCGTTTTAGTCTGGTACATTCTATTTTTAATTACAAAACCATTTTATAACGGCAACATAAAGCTGGCTTCAAACCGACTTCCATCTGCCTGGAACCGACTTGTTCCTCCATATTTCTCACAAATCTGCTTCATGTAACGGATACCAATCCCCTCTTCATCCTTCCGTTTCTTCGACAGTATTTTTCCTTCTTTCTGCAGTAAAACTCCGTCAAATGAATTATCTATTGTCAACAGCAATAATTTATTTTCTCTCTGTGCTGCTATTGAAATATATCGTTTTCCATCATATTTTTCACAGGCAGTTACTGCATTATCCAGCGCATTACCAAGGATACAGCACAAATCTGCATCAGCTATCGGTAATCCATTTAATTTACAGCATACTGTAAAAGAAATCCGTCTTTCCTTTGCCACACATGCGTAATGATACAATACGCCGTCAGCTGCCGCATTTCCCGTGTAAGGAATCTCTGTAATATCCGCAAGATTAAGTTCCAGGCTGTCACAGTATTCTTTTAATTCTGCGCTGTTTCCGGTTTCCTGGAATCTTTTTATCACAGCAAGCTGGTGTTTAAAATTATGGCGTACTTCCCGTTCTGTCTCCACTGCTGTTGTCAGTGCCTGATAATATTTTTTCTGCATCTCGATCTGCTGGTTCATCTGATTCTTTTCCTGGATCCGCCGATAATCCATCGCAATATTATGGCAGATAAAAAGAGCAGCGATCCCTATCAGAATTCTGCTTATCACCTGCAGAAAAGTCGCCGTATATTCCTCCGGTCCATGAGACAAAATACCGCTCAAGAACAGTGCAATCGGAATAAACCATACTGTATTCCAATAATTCTCACTTTCAATCCCCAGAAAAGGTTTTACAGTATGTATCATAAGCTTCCTGAAACACGGATAAAGTGCTGCATACATCAGAATTCCAAGTATGTTCTCAATGATCAGTCCCTGTTCTATCGTCTGATATCCAATCCTTCCGGTAATATATGCCGCAATTGCCAGAACAATCCATACAATCACTGCTGTAAGCCCGAACGTAAATAGATGTTCTTTCAGATGCCCCCGGATAACTACAATATTAACTACTCCCATGAGCACACAGAACAGTAACAAATTGATCTTGTAGAAGCTTATTGATATGTAGTTTCTCTGAGCCATCCACAGACATAACATAAAATCTGCCAGAAGTCCCACTCCATAAACTGACCATATCCAATTTCTCTGCCATTTTGACACAAGTTCTTTAAATGGAACAAATCGTAAAACAAGACTCGGTATATGAGCCAATATACATAACAAGCTCACCATAATATTTGTCATTTATTTTCACCTGCCCCTCATTCTCCGTCTCATCTGTGCCCATCTGAAATCAGCAAATACGCTTTTGATTTCTTCCCGCTTTCCACGGCTGATAGGAATTTCTGTCTGATCCGATAATTTCAGCACATTTGTCGGCATAGACGTAATTTCCCGCATAGAAACAAGTGCCCAGCGGATCGGCATACAGAATTCTCCCTGAGGAACGATCTGAGACATCTCAGAAAGAGACTGAGATGCCTCCAGAGTGCCGTATTTCATATGTATGATCGTTTTTTTGCCTTTTGCCTCTATATACAAAATATCCGAAATATAGATGCTCTCCTCCATTCGTCCTACCTTTACTTCTATCGTTTTTATAGAATAAAAGCTGTCAAAAAACTTATCCAAAACACCATATACCTGTGTTTCTTCTATAGGCTTCACAATGTAATGAAGTGCCTCTATCGTAAATGCTTCCGCTGCAAAATCAATACTTGTACTTGCAAAAACAATCTGTACTTTATTATTATCCCGTATCAGTTTCTTCGCTGTCTCCATTCCATTCAGTTTGTCCATGAATATATCCATGAAAACAAGCTGATATCTCGTTGTATCTGATGCGAGAAAAGCTTCGCCGGATGGAAATTCATCTATTTCCACATAAAGATTATTTTTGTCCAGATAGTCTGAAAGAATCTTTATGAGTGCGTTCCTGTCTTCTTTTATGTCGTCACAGACCGCAACTCTTATAACTTCCTGCACTTTCTTCACCTTCTCTTGTTATACTCTATTTGCTATAAATTTATTATATTTTACCAATACTCAAACTTAAAATCCACATTTTTTGAGAGCTTTCTCGACTTTATCCACACTTATCGGCATAGTTGTAAAGTATTCCACATTCAGTCTGAATGCCTGTGGTGCAAAATCACGGTCACTGGAAAACCATGCAATCGGAAGTTCTGGATAAATTCGTCTGATTGCAATAACGCCTTCCATCCCGGCAGCATTATCCATAAGAACAAAAACTGCAGATGGCTCATCGTCCATTAATACCGGGATCAACACCTCCTGTGTCGTCAGAATTTCTGTATCATACCCTGGTAATAGCATCTGAAATAACTCACAAGTTGTTTTGTAACCATAAAGTATTATTTTCATTGTTTTCCCCCTTTTCTCTTTTATATTCTCCGCACTGTTCTCTTATTTTCAAAAAAAGCCGCCACCTATATGTGACAGCTTCTTTGAATGAATCTTACCCAATCCCCTGTATAAAATATGTATTTATTTCAGTTATATTATTGAGCTTCTGTAAATATTTTTCTTTTATAAACATTCTTCTTTTAAAATACTCCTACCCTTAATGATATTACGGTTCCACAATATTGAAATACAGCTTCAGGGATGCCATACTGTCACAGAATGCTTTATAAAGTTCCTGATCCCCCTCTACTGATTCAATAAGTTTGCTCATACCGTCTTCATTACGCGCCGCTATTGCAAGGATACCTGTTCTCTTTGTCTTAATTGTCAGATCTGCATTTTCATCTTCTTCTCCCAGGTAATACAGCAATACACCATGATGTACTTTCAGAAGATAATTCTGCTCATCTGTAACCTGAAGGTTTACAGTAAATGATTTATCTGCCAGCTTCGTACTGTCAAGCATGATTCCCATGTAATCCAGCATGGTCTGCGTATCCATATTCTGAGCTGTAGAACCAACTCCTGTTGTTGTTCCTTCCGGATACCAGTCCGTTCCATTTCTAAGTTCTAAAGCAGCTACCAGATAAGCATTTCTCCATGCACCGGACTCTGCCTGATAGCCAAGCTGTTCCAATGCATCTGCACAGAGAAATTTTGCCTGCTCATTTTCAGGATCTGCATATACCAGTGTATTTGTGATCTGTGCTACCCACTGATATTCGCCTTTCTCATAGTCCTCTTTTGCCATTTCCAAAACTTTATCAGTATCTCCCAGATATTCCACCAGTTTCTGTGCATATGCGGACGGTTCCAGTTCATCCAGATGTACCGGATTTGCGTCGTACCATCCCATATATTTCTGATAAACTGCCTTTACATTATGTTTCAGTGTTCCATAATACTGACGTGTATACCACACTTTATTTAATGCTTCCGGCAATTCGATCATGGATGCAATCTCTGTCGATGTATAACCCTCATTAATATACAGAAGTGTCTGGTCATGTATAAACTTATAAACTGCTGCTGTATTTGTCATATACTCCTGGATCACGTCATTGCCCCAATGCGGCCAGTTATGTGACTGGAAAATCACCTCCGCATCGTTTCCAAAAAGGCTCTGTGCTTCTGTAATATATCGTGCCCACGCATTGGCATCACGAACCTGTGCACCGCGGAGCGTATAGAGGTTATGCATGGTTCCTGTACAGTTTTCTGCCATCCAGAGTGCTTTCATATCTGGAAAATATGTATTCATTTCTGCCGGAGATTCTGTATCAGGTGTAAGCTGGAATATTGTTTTTACACCGTCGATAGTTGTCTCAAAGACTTCTTCTGTCACGTTAAACGTTGGCTCCAGATATGTAACACCAGTCTGTGCTACCGCAAGTCCGATTCCTACAGAAAGTCTGCCCTGTTCTCCTGCCGGTATCACTGATCCGTACTGATATATAGATCTGCGTTTCATTGCAGTTCCCACAAAAACATTCTCTGACATAACCGCTTCCTTGAATCCCTCAGGTACGATAATCGCAGTTTTTCCGGATGCGATCTGTTCTTCAAGAGAAAGTGTCGGATCTGCCAGTTCATCTGCAGTAAGTATTCCCTGAATTCCACCATAATGATCTACATGCGCGTGGCTGATGATCACCGCCGAAACATGTACATCTCCCATCTCAGATTTAAACAGATCCAACGCTGCTTTTGCAGTTGTTTCACTTGCCATACAGTCCAGAATGATCCATCCGCTATCGCTTCGCACAAAAGTCATATTGGAAATATCATAGCCTCGTACCTGATAAATATCATCTGATACCTGGAATAATCCATAATTGGCATTAAGCTGTGTATTTCTCCAGAGACTTGGATTAGCAGAATCCGGTGCATCTGTATCTTTTACGAAATCATAAACAGTCTGATCAAAGATTGTAGTATCATTATCATCCTTTATTGTCAGTGTTTCCGGTGCTGCTATAAATCCTTTTGTCGCAAATTCTTCTTCCTGTTTATCATCAAAATCCAGAAGCTGATAAACGTTTTCATTTATTTGTTTCGTAATCTCTGTCGCACCTTTTTTCTCGTTGCTCAGATCGTTTTCTGCAAAAGCTGATACTGGCATCATTGATGTCGCCAATAATACGCTTAAAACAGTAGCTGCTACTTTTCTCTTCATCTGCAAGTCCTCCTTTTTATCACCAAATTTACTATATGACTTCTTTCCACTATTTATTCTTGGCTTTTAAGATGAATGAAGTATATCACAAGGACTTCCTTTTTTTCTTTCTCATGGAATGAATTACACGCTTCTGGCATGAAATGCAAAAAAAGCTGTAAACCTCTTACTTTTCATAAAAGGTTTACAGCATTATTTCCTGGCGTCCCCGAGAGGATTTGAACCTCCGACCCCTCGCTTAGGAGGCGAGTGCTCTATCCAGCTGAGCTACGAGGACATTTAAACCACGTTTATAATACTACTATATTTCAAAGAGAATTACAAGCGCAATCTGTTTTTTCTTCTTTTAATTCTCTTCTGCTTTCGGATTCCAGGTATTGTCTTCCAGTTTCTGGATCATCTCATCCAGCTCAACGGTATATGCTACTTTTACATCACTGTCCTGTTTAACGATAAACTCAGACAGACCGTATGTTTGTCCATTATCTGCCCAGTCATAGGTATATCCAAGTCTTGTCCATGGATATTCTCCGTCATAATAACTGGAAATGATGTTCGCGTCAAACCATGCCTTATAATCTTCATCCACATCATCAGCAAAAGAATCTGTCATTTCTACAGTTCCGATATCTGAAACGTATGCCGGACGGAAAACATCTTCCGGTTTGGCCCACATAGCTGTAACATAATTTGATTCATTATCAGGAGTCAGACCAAGCAATTCTTTCATTCTCGCCTGCCAGTCTGTTACGCCTTCTTTATTTTCCTGATACCAGTCTTCCAGTTCACCGCCTGTAAATGTCCATACATTCCCCCATTCCAGCTTCACATCAGCACCATCCGGGTAACTGTCCGGATATTTATGGAAAGTATACAGAAGAACTCTTCCCTCGTCATCATAAACCGCATAAGGCTCTCCCTCGTCCAGGCTTACTACCGGAAGAATCTCACCATCCTCGGCAATCATTGCATCTTCTACTGCCTGATCAAAAAGAATCTGCAGATCATCTCCATTCTCAGAAGAAGCTGTTTCCTCTGCATCTGTTGTTTCCTCTGCCTGTACACATACAGATGCTCCACATGATACGACCATTGCAGAAACCAGCAATCCACTCATCATCCACTGTTTCCATAATTTATTTTTCATATAACCAGTACCTCCTTTTTGCCATTTTCCAGCTTAACTGTTTTAATTATATCATAAGAAATAACCTCTTTTTTATTCATGGAATGAATTGCAGATATCCGGCGTGAAATGTGTTTTACAGAATATGTTTCACGTGAAACATATTCTGTAAAACTACAAAAAATGGCATGGGCAAAATATTCGCCCATGCCATCATTCTCATCATATATCCTAATAGTGTAACTGTCCCTGGAGCCATATGATTCCTTTGAATCTACGTCCGATCTTTGGCTCCC
>OLNW01002859.1_pt1 | contig 14143 bp, 12 predicted proteins | sample 1672121 | NCBI WGS metagenome assembly OLNW01 (sample SAMEA3136648, study PRJEB25190) | human gut metagenome
GATACTGGATACGCTGTTTCATTGCTGCGTACTGTTTGTCTTTGGCATTCTGTGCCTTCTGCAGATCAGCCTGTGTCTGCTGAATGTCTGCTTCTTTATTACTGATATCCCCTTCCAAGGTCTGAATGGAAACCATGACATTCACAAGATTTGCGTCCAAGGAGTTGATCTCATCCTGTAACTGCTGCTTAGCGGAGTAGAGCTGATCAATCTGAGCATATGTAGCATCAAGCTGTGCGCTTGTAGCTGCCTGTTCCTCTCTCAGTTCGTCTTCTCTTGACGCGCTTACACTGACAACCTGAGTTGCTGTCATCATTAATGCTAACGTCAGGCAAACAATTCTTTTTTTCATGTTTCTCACCTCATAATCATTTTAACTCTATTTTGTAACAATTGTGAAATATCTTTCTCAAGTTCTTATACATATTAACACAAGGTTCTTTCGAATGCAAGAGTAAATCGATAAAAAGTTTAATATTTTGTAACATTTATTAAAAACTCCGCAAAAGAAAGGAGAAGTTCCCGTGTCTGGAAACTTCTCCGTAACATTTCATTCTTATTTAAAATCCAAACAATTCCCGAAGAATTACATCTGCAGTCTTGTTCTTAAAGTTATCCGGATCAGAAAGAGTGGAGCTGTACCATCTCATATAATTTCCTCTTCGGATGTAGTTACCGCAGGATGGACGATAGGTATACTTCTTAAATCCTGCATATCTGGACATGTATTTATTTGCAAGAGCTACTGCCTGGCTGTCATAATCACCATCCGGTGTACAGGTTCCTGCAATCTGGCATCCTGCATTCGGAGTGGAATGAACGATCACGGCACTCTTATCGGAACACTGTCCAAGAACGATCCATGTATGACCGTCATCATATCCGATATCACCAGGATATACTTTCCATCCTGTTTTGGACAGATAGTTCTGGTTCACATAAGTTCCCCATTTTAATGTATTCTTATAATAACTGCCGATTTCTCCTGATACAACCGTATAACTATTTCCATTTCTCATAACCTGCTGTGCTGCCCATCCTACAAATCCGGAACAGTCAAGTCCTTTTGCTCTGTTTGCAGTACTCAGATCACGATAATTATTATAGTCATAACTACTTGTCTGGCTGAGATAAAAGCTCTGCCAGGTCGGGCTGACACCGATTCTTGTGGAATCATACCAACCGCCGCCCCAAATATACAATGCCTGTCCAACCGGTTTCAATGCCCCGGCAAGATAATTCTTGAGCGTTTTGATCCCGGTCTGCTCAACCGGTTTCGGATCATTTGCAAAATATGCATTGTTTGAGCTATTGCTGCTGTCCCCTGAAGAATATGTCATAACACCTGTGGAACTGAATGTATAGGTCACACCATCAATCGCCTTGGTACCTGTAACCATCTTGAAACTACTCTTGTCAAAGTAATATTTATTTCCACTGATCGTTACCCAGCCGCCCGCTGCGATTCCCGTACTTGGATCAAAATAATATGTAGCACTGCCAACCTTTGTAAGTCCCTTGGCCATAACACCGTTGCTGCCAAAGTATCTTAATTCTCCTTTGGCAGATTTTGTCCAGCCGGTAACCATTCTTTTGTATTTGGCATTGAAATATCTCGTCTCATTTCCAGTATTCACATAACCGCTGGCTGCAATTCCTGTACTTGGATTGAAATAATAATAATATTTGCCGATTTTTTTCAGTCCCATATACATCTTACCATCTCTGGCAAAATACCACTTCTGCCCCTTTGCATTTTTCAGCCAGCCTTTTGCCATCGTATAATTCGAGGGCTGGAAATAACGGACAACTGCGCCATTGGCAGATCTTACAAATCCACTCTTCGTGTAGCCGGTCTTGATATCGAAGTAATAATATTTACCGCCGATCTTTTTCATTCCGGTATACATAACACCATTTTTTTTATTAAAATAGCGCTTTGGTCCTCTGGAACTTCTCTGCCAGCCTTTCAGCAAGACGCCTGTCCTTGTATTAAGGAAGTATTTCTTTCTATTTAAAGTAAGCCATCCCTTAACTTTCTTTCCGTTTTTATAATAGTATGTTTTTCCTTTTACGGTTCGAAAACCAGTTGTAGCAGCCTGCGCATCTACCGTGGACGCCTGAAACGCAAAGCCTGCAGCAAAAAGCATTACTCCTAAAAATATGGCTGCGATCCATGACTTTTTGCATACCTTTCCCATACGGTCAACCTCTTTCTACGAGTATAAATATTCGTATTTTTTACAATCTTGTTACAATATTATGTAGGTATTATATATCATGTTTGTAACAACGTCAATAAAAAAGTAAAAACCTGCCAATATATTCCCCTCCTGGAGCGCAAAAAGGACCGGGTCAAAAACCCGATCCTTATTTTTTACAATTTCATTTCATATATTACAGAAGATGTTTTCTCAGTTCAGCGCCATCCAGTGCACTTAAATATGCCGGTGCAACATCAAATACTGTTTTGCATCCTTTCTGTCCTTCCTGGCTCATGCGATATGCAGCTCTCGCATATGCAACGATTACGGAAGATGTAAATTCCGGATTGGAATCCAGCTTCAGGCTGTATTCGATCACATGACTGTTCTCATCGTTCCAGCCGGTTTTGCCTGTACGAATCACAAATCCACCATGCGGAATTCCACTGTGATCACGTTTCAATTCTTCTTCAGAAATGAAATGTACTGTTGTATCATATTCATCAAAATAATTCGGCATTGTCTTAATCTCATTTTCAATACGTGCAAGATCAGCACCTTCCTCAGCTACTACGAAGCATTCTCTTGTATGCTTCTGTCTTGTAGTCAGTTCCGGATTTTCTCCGTTTCTGACTGCTTCCAGTGCAGCTTCTACAGGAATTGTGTACTGTTTTCCATCTTTTACTCCATCAATTCTACGGATTGCATCGGAATGTCCCTGGCTTACACCCTTGCCCCAGAATGTATAATCCTTTCCATTTGTAAGGATTGCGTTTGCATACATTCTGTTCAGGGAGAACATTCCCGGATCCCAGCCAACAGAAATAATTCCTACATGATTGCTTTCAGATGCTGCTTTGTCAACATTTGCGAAATGTTCCGGTACTCTGGCATGTGTATCAAAACTGTCTACCACATTGAACCACTGTGCATATTTCGGTGTCTGAACCGGCAGATCTGTTGCACTTCCACCGCAGAGAATCATAACATCAATTTTATCTTTCATCTTTTCTGCTTCATCTACATGGTAAACAGATGCTGAATCTGTAAGAATTTTTACAGTTGCAGGATCACGACGTGTAAATACTGCAACCAGTTCCATGTCCGGATTATGTTTAATTGCGCATTCTACGCCTCTTCCAAGATTACCATATCCTAAAATACCAATACGAATACTCATTGTGATTTCCTCCTGTTATTTCACTTCGGTAGTTACTGTTCTGTTCACAGCAGCTTCCCATATGCTGTTCTTTGCCGCTACATCGCTTTAGCATGACAGCACACCCATTATCATAATATCCCAATCGACAATTGTCAATTTTTTTATAAAAAACCTTCTAAAATATTTTATTGATATTCCAGAAGGTCTGTTATTTCTTTTCATTATTGACGATTCTTCTCAGCAGCAGAACATTCCACCCGGACAGCAAAGATTACATGCCAGATTGGCCAGGCAAAGCTTCATACAATAATCGCTTCCGTCACTTGGCATTCCTCCAAATGGATTCTGTTGTTCCTGATACCAGGTTCCTCCGCCTTCCAGTCTCTGCAGCAACATTCGGTACTGCATATTATCCGGTTCCATATTTACTGCACTTCGTGCATCATTTAACGCATTTACATTATTTCCCAGTCCCATGTTCGCCATTGCGGACAGATAATACCACTGGCCGTTTCTCTGCTGAAGCGACGAAAGCACATTCATTGCCTCTTTGTAATGTCGACTGTTGATATAATTTGCCGCAGCCTGTCGGCGCACTGCCTCTTCATCCTGATACGTATTCTGGCCCTGTGTACCAAAGCCACCAAAACCGCCATATGAATTATAGTTTCCTGAAGAACCATATTCCCGTTCTTTCATAATCTGTTCATATGCCTGCTGGACTTCTTTAAATTTTTCTTCTGCCTGTGCTTTGTTCGGATTGTTGATATTGGCATCCGGATGATATTTACGGCTCAGCTTACGATATGCCTTCTTTATTTCATCATCAGATGCATCTCTCGAAACACCCAGCACACTGTATGGATCAAACATCTTCTTTCTCCCGCTCTTCCCTGCGCTTTCGCGATATACTCTCAAATCTGCACCATACTCCGGAATATAAAATATTCCGCAGGATGTCTGCATATTTTATAATAGGAAGTTTTTCAAATTCCCGACAGGTTTCTGCCATCATTAGCAGCAACATATTTTTTATCCTGTCATCAAACCCTTTTATTATATAATCTTTTGCAAAAGGGTTGTAATTTCCTTTTTTTACATCATCTTCCACATCATCGTAGGCATCCATCAGGTAAATAAACTTACCCAAATAAAATCCCATGCAGCGAAGTGTTGGTTCCCAGACATCTTCTCTGTATGCAAAGATTTCTGCCATGATTCTTCCAAAACAGCCCGAAACACGATCGATATCTGTCTCTCCCTCCTGTTCCATCTCTGAAAGTTCATTCAAACAGGAAATGATCACATCGATTTTTTTCTTCCATTGCTGTTCGCTTTTTTTCTCTTTACTCTCCAGAAGCTTCCCATATGCAAGACTTAAGATTTTTTTCTCGTCATTCCAGTCATCCTTACACTTATAGTAAGTCAGAAAGATATTCATATCTGCTCCGTATTCTGTTATAGCATTTTTCCGTACCGTCTGTTTACGTACCGGATGTACAATACATCTGGTCGTACCTTTTCTGGTCGGTGGCTCATACAATGCACTGAGCAGAAGGATCACAAATGTCATATCATAGCTCAGTGTGATCTGCCCGCTTATCCCGTAACGCTCTCTCAGCTCCCTGCACAGTCCGCAGTAAAAAGAACGGTACATATCAAAATCTTTAAATTTAATTTCCGGCTTATTCAGCACCACATACCCAAACATACAGATACCTCTCTGTCAGTTTATCAGCTTCTTTTGACAAATTTCGTATGACATTTCGGACATTCGATTTCAATCTTGCCTTTGCCTTTTGGAATACGGATCTTCTGACCGCATCCCGGACATGAATAAATATGATGGGTCTTTCTCTGGTTCATCATATTTTTTTCCCGGTTAAATCTCTGTCTGAATTTTGCTGTTGCTGCAAGATATTTTTCATTTTCTGCATATCTCTTCTGAATATCTCTGGACAACATTCGATAGTATGTATATAAAAGCACCAAAAGCCCTATCGTGTCAAATAACGCGCCAATTCTGTTTCCACCCGGGAAAAAGATAGAAATAATGATTGCTACAAGTGCAACTCCCATTGTGAAACGTGCAAATGCGTCCACTCCATAACGTCCCTGCATAAATTTATTAAATTTGTCTCTCATTTAAGTCCTTCTTTCTGTCTGCTCATCCGACTATTTCTCATCGCATACCTGGAAGATATAGAATTTCAGATAATAAGATTCATCAGATGCCCAGAGAATCGGGTGATCCGGTGCCTGTGTTCTGTATTCCACCTGACGCAGTCTCTTATGTGCGCTTCTGGCAGCCTGACCTATTGTTTTGGTAAACAATTCATATTCCATAAAATGGGAACAGGAACAGGTCGCAAGGAATCCTCCGTCCTTTACCAGTTTCAGCCCGCGAAGATTAATTTCCCGGTAACCCTTGACTGCATTTTTGACAGAACTGCGTGATTTGGTAAATGCCGGTGGATCCAGAATCACCACGTCATATTTTTCTCCCTCTTCTTCCAGTTTCGGGAGCAGTTCAAATACGTCTTCGCAAATAAATTTTACTTTGTCATCCAGCCCGTTTAATTTTGCATTTTCTGTTGCCTGATCCACAGCAAGCTGCGATGCATCCACACCTGTAACTTCTTTCGCTCCGGCGATTCCCGCATTCAGGGCAAAAGAACCTGTATGTGTGAAACAGTCCAGTACTCTTGCATCTTTGCAGAGTTTCTGAATTGCAAGACGGTTGTATTTCTGATCAAGGAAAAATCCTGTTTTCTGTCCGTCTTTGATATCTACCTGATATTTTACACCATTTTCCACAATTTCAACCAGTGTAGGAAATTCCGGTCCGATAAAGCCTTTATACAGTTCCATTCCTTCCTGTTTGCGGACCTTTGCATCACTTCTTTCATAAATACCGCGAATCTGGATTCCGTCTTCTGCCAGAACTTTTTTGAGCAGTTCCAGAATCGTATTCTTCAGACGGTCAATTCCCAGTGCCAGTGACTGTACGACCAGAACATCTTCAAATTTGTCTACAACAAGTCCCGGCAAAAAATCTGCCTCTCCGAAGATCAGGCGGCAGCTGGATGTATCTGTTACTTTTTTTCTGTACTCCCATGCATCGCGCACTCGTTTCTCAAGAAATTCTTCATCAATTTTCTGATTTTCATCTCTTGTCAGCAATCTGACTGTAATCTTAGAATTCGTATTGATAAATCCTCTTCCCAGCGGATATCCGTCAAAGTCATGAATCAATACAATATCTCCATTTACAAAACTGCCCATGATCGTTGCAATTTCATTATCAAATATCCACATTCCGCCTGATTTCAGAAGACGGCCCTCTCCCTTTTTCAGTGTAACCACTGCAAGACTCATAGTTTTTCTCCTTTCGGATCCTTCTCTTTTGGTTTTCAAAGTTATATCTGAGATAAAAAACTCTTTTTATTTTAGCACAGAAAGATATGGATTTCCAGCTTTTCACAATCTCTTCACAGCACAGTTTCCTCTAAAGGAACAAAAAGGATGCCTCCCCAAAGGAGACATCCTCATCTTGCATCGCTGTTTTTTATCTTTAGTAAGTTTCTTCTGTAGTTCCATCTTCAGAATTTGCTTCTGTATTTTCGTCAGTTCCGGCTTCTGCGGTATCTGTGGAAGTATCTTCAGATGTAGTTTCTCCATAAAGGTTTGCAAAGAACTTCATTGTATCATCATACAGTTTCTGTCTTACTTCAGCCTCTACATTTACAAGCAGATCATCATCTGCAATTTCTGTATCAATACTGAAGACTGTCTTCATCTCTTTATCCAGTACGTTCAGCTCAGCTGAGAAGTATTTGTCTGTGTCTGCCGGTACATAAGAAGCCCCTGCATCATTTAATACTTTGATATAGGTTTCCAGAACTTTTTTGCTGAGTTTGGAAGCCACATCCTGATCAAGTGTTACCGGAAGTTCTGTCACATTCGGTACAATGCTCTGAAGTACAGCAAGATCTCCCTCATATTCTCCCTTACAGAACTGCTGTGCCTGCTCAAATTTTGCTTTGCCTTCTTCTGTCAGTGTTTCTGTATTCAGAGTATCTTCTGTAGAAGCATCTGTGTTTTCGTCTGTTCCTTCTGTGGAACCATCTGCATTTTCTGTTGTTCCATCTGCAGAAGTATCTGTATTTTCAGTGCTTCCATCCTCTGTTGCTGCTGGGATTTCTTCACTGCTGCTGTTATCTGTACTGCTGTCTGTGCTTTCCTGAGGTGTGTCTTCTGTAGTTCCATCTGAACTTCCATCTGTATTTACGGTTCCGTCTTCTGTCGCATCCGGAATTCCTGTGGAACTGTCAGAACTGTCACTGCTCTCACCTGCATTGTTTGTATCTGCACCTGTCTGCTCTGCAAGTCCCGGATCCTCTGTAGATGTCTCTTTGACATTTCCGCCAAGCGCACCACTGTCTACATTCGTTGTAATATCTTCACCGGTACCTTCATCAGCAACGTTGCTCTCAATCGGAGTTGGTGTAGGCTGCCCTTCTGCTTCTGCTTTGTTCTGTTCCAGATTCTGCTGAATATTTGCAAGAGTCTGTTTCATTTCCTGAATATCATAATTCTGCTGTGCGATCTGCTGAAGCAGTGATACGATCGTGTCGATCTCATCCTGACTTAAGCTTACACCATTCTGCTCAGCGATATTATATACAATATTGTAGATTTCATCTGCATTCTGAATATTGTCACCAATGATCTGCATCTTTGCCTGGTTGATGATATTGGTTGCATTATCCTGTCCAACCTGCTGAGCCACATCACCTGTAACTACAACTTCTTTGGCTGCAAGGTCTTTCTTGGTAGAATCCAGTTCCTGTCCACTTGCAGACTCGTATGCTTTCATGACACCGGTAAGTGCACCAGTACCGGATACTTCATACGGGCATGCGGCAACAACTTCACAGTTCGTTACTCCTGCTGTAGAAAGTGCTGTTGCGATCATATTACATGTTACATAATTCAGATTGGCTGTACGCACCTTGATGCCGCCGGACTGTGTAGGTTTTACATAGGCACAGCTCAGTGTTCTCGTTCCAATCTGTTCACTTGGGATATATTTGCCAAGCAGATCATGCTCATCCTGGTTGGTAACACTGATAACCTGCACCTGGCTCGCATCTGCCTTGAAATAATTCATCATTGTATTTTTCTGTTCGTCAGTAAGATCCGCTCCAAGTGTAACTACCTTTGACGCATCTGCCATTGCAGGAATCGGTGTGCTGACTGCCAGACACATACTGCAGAGCATTGCAACGATAACACTTCTTTTCTTCATATCTTCATCCTCCATTGTTCACGCCGACAGAAAATCCGAGTATCTTCCGACCGGCAATTACATCTTCTTTTTAATATCCAGTATTATAACACACATTCTGCCATAATTGTATTTTTTATTTTCTGATACCAGACAGAATCATGGGCATGTACAGCACGAAACAATTTTCAGATATCATATTACTTCCATAAATACCTGGATCGTACCGCCACATACGAGTCCTTCCTCTTCTGCCTGTGAAGCAGTCATATCTACTGTAAAGATCTGACCCTGTGCACTCTCTTCATGAAGCATTCGCAAACAGAGATGCTGTACTTCACTTTCCATGCATCCGCCTCCGATCGTTCCTATGATTCTTCCATCTTCAAGGACCAGCATCTTTGTTCCAATGCCTCTGGGTGCTGAACCTCTTCTTGCAACGATCGTCGCAAGTGCCTTCTTTGTGTCCGGCTCCTTCTCACCAGTCAGATAGTCCAACAGTTCTGCGTCATAACCACTCGTCTTACGCACACTGTTTTTCTCTTTGATCAGTTCTGAAACAATGGAGACTGCAATTTCCTCCGGTGTTTCTGCATGGATATCAAGTCCTACCGGTGTATGTATCTCATCCAGAACCTTTCTGTCAAAACCATCTTCCTCCATCTGTTTTTTCAGAAGAGCCGATCTTCCTCTGCTTGCCATCATTCCGACATAAGCATAGGGTTTCTTCAAAATTGCCTCCAGACATACCCGATCATAACGATGCCCTCTGGTCACTATCAGAAAATACGTATCTTCACTTCCCGGAATCTGCTTCAGTGCATTTTCAAAACTGTCACAGATCACCTGATCCGCTCCTGCGCGTAGTGCTTCTCCTGCAAAACTCACACGGTCCTCCAGAACAGTCACCGTAAATCCAACTTTTCCTGCCAGAAGGATCACCTGCTGTGCCACATGTCCCGCTCCACAGATCACCAGATGTGCCGGCTGTTTCAGTGATTCCACAAATAATCTTCTCCCATCTGCTTCTGCAATACCACTCTCCCCCGGCTGCACCAGTTCCCGCAGCCGTTCTGTCTCTATGTCTCCGCTGCCGCATTGTGCTTTCACTTCTCCGTCCGCCAGGAAATATCTGCTTCCAGTCCCATTTCCCTGTATCACGGTCACCAGAAAATTATTTCTTCCCTTCTGTCCGTCTTTCAGTACATTATATAATTCAAAAAGCTTCATCTTATCCCTCCTGCGGATCTTCGGCTGTTTTATCTGCTCCAAAGTATAGCATGTCACAGGACAGTTGTATAGCAATTCTCTGTAAATAAAAGAAGACATACCGATGTTTCCACATATGGACTACATCTGTACGTCTTACTTTTACAAAACGTTTATCTTCGGCATATTTATCTTTTATAATGCCTTGTAATACAGCGCAACAATATCCTGTTTTCGCGAAGAACGTGGGTTTACAGCAATATTTCCACTCTTCATGGCATCATCTGCCATCGCATCGATTTTACTTTCAATCTCATTCTCTGATACTTCTTTTCCTTTGGCCGCCTGGCGGATAGCTGTTGTCAGATCTGCCGGAATTCCGATATCTTCATTCAGTTCACGTATTGCGTCAACCAGCATCAATGGCTCGAACTCATCTTCAAATGCCGGAATCGGACTGATGTAATTATAGATTGTCAGATATCTTCCATGGTCTGCCAGGGCATTATATTCAGCAATCACCGGAAGCAGCACTGCATTTGCTACTCCATGTGCTACATCAAAAAATGCACTCACCGGATGACTCATCGCATGCACATTTCCAAGTCTTGCAAAAGAAAAGGCAATTCCTGCAAAAAGTGACCCTGTCAGCATGGCCTCTGCTGCTTCCAGATCTGTACGTCTTGCAACAAATCTGCGAATATTTTTTCCAATCAGTTCCATGGCTTTTTCTGCCATGGCATCGGAGAATGGTGATGCAGCGGTAGAAACATATGCCTCTTCCGCATGGATAAATGCATCAATTCCACATGCCGCTGCCACAGAAGCCGGTGCAGATGTCAGAAGCTCCGGATCAAGGATTGCATATGATGGAAGAAGTTCATAACTGAATACTGTCAGCTTATAATCCCTGCTATGATCCGTAATAACAGAAAATGCAGTCACCTCTGATCCGGTACCTGCGGTAGTCGGAATCGCGATCAGCGGAATGATCTTGCCCGGTACTTTATGTGCCCCTTCATACTCTGTGATACTGCCGCCAAATTTTGCTGTCACACCAACTGCTTTGGCAACATCCATCGGAGATCCTCCACCAAGTGCCACGATAAAATCTGCTCCGGCTTCTTTAAATGCCTCTGTAGCCTTTTCAACAGTCGTCACGGACGGGTTGGCCTCTACATCCGTAAAGATATCCACTTTCATACCAGCTTCTTTCAGATAATCAGCCGCTTTGTCCACAATTCCCATTTTTTGCAGTGTAGGGCCGGAAATCAGCATGGCATGGGAACCACCCAGTTTTTTTGCACATTCCGGAAGTTTTGCCATCGTTCCTGCACCTACCATAATATTCTGTGGAATAAAAAATTCAAATGCTTCCATAACTAATCAGCCTCTTTTCTTCTATATAACTATATCATATCATTCAAAACTCCATATTTCCGATCTTATGCCGTCATTCTGGAAAGTACACGGTCAATTGCCGCATCAATAACCAGATCCAGTTCTTTATCATCAGCCTCCGGCATAAGAGATGCTGCATCTTCATCCGAAATGATCTCAATAAGGCTGCCGAATTTTTCTTTGTATTTCACTTTGCAGACTGCATAAAATACAACGCCAAGGAGACTCCATGCACCTACCATCATCCATTCCTGCATGATCAGTGTTCCGCCGGAACCCGGGATACAATACACCAGAACCATACAGCCGGAAAGGATCACTGCCATTGTACCTACAAATTTGTAAGCCGGTACACGATAAGGTCTTGGCATATCCGGTTCCTTTTTGCGAAGGATCAGGAAAGAGAGTGAAACCATACAATATGCAAGACAGCAGCCAAAGTTACCTGCATCGCAGATCCATACCATCATGACACGTCCTGCGAAAGGTGCGATCATCGTAAGGATACCGATCAGGATCAGTGCATTGACCGGTGTTTTGTGCTTTGGATGAAGTTTTGCAAATACTTTCGGAACCATGTAAGATTCTGCCATAGAATACAATGCACGGGAACCACCGATCATAAAGGAGTTCCAGGATGTAACAATACCGCACATACCACCTACGATGATAACCTTTGCCATCACCGAGGTTCCAAAGGCTTTTGCCATCGCATCTGCAGTTACCAGTCCTGTTGTACTCTGCGAAAGTGCAATCTCTTCCGGATTCAGAACATAACCAACTGCAAGGATTACAAAAGAATAAAATACAACTGCAAGTACAACTGACAGAATCATCATTTTACCAATCTTTTTGAGTGGTACATTGATTTCCTCTGCAGCCTGCGGGATAACGTCAAAACCAATAAAGAAAAATGGTGTGATAACTGCGACTTTCAGGACATTTTTTGCCATGGTACCAGTTGTCTCACCCATAAACATCTGTCCCTGAAGATTATCCACATTACCATTTATAACAGAAGCTACGATCAGAAGAATTCCTGCACCACCGATTATACATGTAAGAACTGTCTGAAGAACAGCAGCTGTTTTTGCTCCCATAATGTTGATCATCATGATTAAGAAGGCAATAATAATTGCAACGCTCAGCCAGGAAGCATAGATATCAAATCCGGCAACTGTATAAAGATAGCCTTTCAGAAATCCCGGCCACAGATAGGTGATGATCGTTGGAAACGCACAGGCTTCAAAACAGGTAACTCCTACATATCCAAGAATGATCGCCCAGGTACAGATAAAGGAACCGGTAGGTCCCATTGCCTTATAGCTGAATACGTGCTCACCACCACACTGTGGCATGGCTGCGGTAAGTTCTGCATAGGTAAGACCAACAAAGAAGATCATGACACCACCGATTGCAAAGGCAAGTGCTGCTCCGAAACACCACCGGCATCGATCCATGTTCCGGAAGATACAACCCAGCCCCAGCCGATCATTGCGCCAAAAGCGATTACAAGAATGTCCCATGCACTGAATACTTTATCAAATTCTGATTTTTTCTGTCCCATAGTCTTATTCCTCCTCGCTTCCAAATTTTCTTCTGATCAGTTCTTCCAGGTATTCTGCAGTTCCTTCTATTCCAAGATATGAGCTGTTCATAAGAATATCCCGGTTATGACGGTCGCCTCGGTTGCTGCCTGTCAGCGCCAGATGACGTTTATGGTATCTTTTATCTTTTTCCAGTAATAAGATCTTTGCATCTTTTTCAGAAAGGTTGTGACTCTCCATAATATTATGGATACGTACCTCATCCGGAGCATAAATAAATGCTCTTAAAAGATCAATATCTTTTGTATCCTTCAGGATATAATCTGCGGAACGGCCAATGATCACGCAGGATTCTTTCTCTGCAAGTTTTCGTATGATCTGCTTCTGCACATGGATCGCACGGTCAGTCAGATCCGCATACTTGGAAAACGAGCCACGTACATCGCCTTCTGCACCTTTACCGGCAATCGTTCCGCCCTCCTCTACTTTTTCCATGATCTCTTTCGGAATTCCGACCTCTTCAATGATCTCATCGACAAGATCACGATTGTAAAATTTGATATTGAGGTCTTCCGCTATTTTTCTGCCAATGGCATTTCCTTTGGCTCCATATTCACAGCCAATCGTTATAACCAGATGTCTCATATCGATTTCCTCTCACGCGAATTTTTGTTACCGTTTTTTCTTAATCACACTTTTATTCTGTAACAAAAAAGGCGTGCGAACCATACCCTGATGATCCGCGACGCCCTTGTCACTTTTGTCTGTATTTATTTTTCCAGAGATTTGATCGTATCTTCAATGATAGCAACTGCTTTATCGCACTCTTCTTCTGTTACGATAAGCGGTGGGATCATACGGATAATGTGTGCTCCGATCGCAGTGATTAGAAGCTTTCGATCCAGACAGCCATGTTTCACATCTACCCCGCCAATGGTATCATCAAATTCCACACCTACCAGAAGGCCCTGATGTCTTACTTCTTTTACATGCGGAAGTTTTTCCAGTTTGGATGCGAAGTAATCGCCGACTTTCTTTGCATTTCCTGCAAGATCTCTGTCAAGAAGTTCATTCACTTCTGCAAGTGCTGCTGCACAGCTTACCGGATGTCCACCAAAGGTTGTTCCGTGAGAACCTGCGGTAAATGCTTTGGCAACTTCTGCTGTTGCACAGATTGCACCGATCGGCATTCCGCCGCCAAGTGCTTTAGCCATGGAAACAATATCCGGTTTGATGCCATAATTCATATAAGACATTACAGCACCTGTTCTGCACCATCCTGTCTGTACTTCATCGATCAGAAGGAGCATATCGTTTTCATCACAGAATT
>OLNW01002861.1_pt1 | contig 14116 bp, 14 predicted proteins | sample 1672121 | NCBI WGS metagenome assembly OLNW01 (sample SAMEA3136648, study PRJEB25190) | human gut metagenome
GTTTCAAGAACGTCGGTAAATAACCGTGAAGAACTGTCGAATGCGTATACTCCCGAACTTGCGAAGCGGTTTCAGGAGCGCAGGCATAAGCTGGATGAGCATCTAAAGCAGAGACGGCCGGAGGTTTATGAGCTGGTGGTGCGCCTGCGGGAGGAAAACGGGTTATAGTTTTATCCTATAGCCAACTCTAAGTATCATGTATTAACACCTTTCGCAAAGTTTTGCTATAATAGCACCTGTAAACGAAATGCAGCAAAACAAATGCAGAAAGGAGAACCGAAGATGAGAGCAGTTCATTTTTCCATGGTATGTGACAGCAGAATGTGGAACGCATCAGGCGAGACCTGTATGTGTATGTCTGTATGCATGGAAAAAAGAAAAGACGCGCGGGATGCTTCGGTTTGATTGATAGAAAGAAAAGATCAGCAGGAATCATCTTTGCGGTGAACCTGCTGTTTTTTTGTGTGGATATAAGGAAAGGATAAGAACAGAATGGCTGAATATGAAATAGAAGTAAAGCATCTGTCAAAGACATTTGAACAAAAAGGCGTGCATGTAGAAGCGCTTTCCGATATCAATCTCACGATTGAGGCGGGAGATATCTACGGAATCATCGGAATGTCTGGGGCAGGAAAAAGTACACTTGTGCGATGCTTAAATTATCTGGAAAAACCGACCGATGGTCAGGTGCTTATCGAGGGAAAGGATCTTGGAACATTAAGCGAAAGGGAACTGCGGGCACAGCGCAGTGATATCGCGATGATCTTCCAGCATTTTAATCTGCTGATGCAAAAGAGTGTGATCGACAATATCTGTTTCCCGCTTCAGATCCATGGAGTAAAAAGAAAAGACGCGAAGGCAAGAGCCAGAGAACTGTTAAAGACAGTCGGACTTGAGGATAAGGAAAAGGCTTATCCGGCGCAGCTGTCCGGCGGACAGAAACAGCGTGTCGCGATCGCGCGCGCGCTTGCGTCGGATCCGAAGATCCTGCTCTGTGATGAAGCGACAAGCGCGTTGGATCCGCAGACAACGGCATCGATCCTTGAACTGTTAAAGAGCATCAATGAGCAGTTTAACATTACGATCGTGATCATTACGCATCAGATGTCGGTGATCCGTGAGATCTGTAACCGCGTGGCGATCATTGAACACGGAGAACTGGTAGAAAACGGTCTGGTCGAGGATATTTTCAGTCATCCGAAATCAAAAGCGGCGAGAGAGCTGATACTGAGAGATCTGCCGGAAGACGGCGTGAAGTTGGAAGGCGCGGTAGCCGAGCAGTTAGAGCGTATTCAGAGCGATCGGAAACTTCGGATTGTCTTTTCTGAAAATTCCGCGTTTGAGCCAGTCATCGCAAATATGATCTTAAAATTCAGCACACCGGTAAATATTTTAAGGGCAGATACCAAAAATGTCGGCGGAGTCGCAAAGGGCGAGATGATCTTAGGACTGCCGGATGACAGACATTTACAGATCGATATGGAAGAATATCTCAAAGAGCATGGATTAGAGATTGAGGAGGTGACAGGCGATGTGGAGTGATCAGGTGATCAGCATGATGATCCAGGGAATCTGGGAAACAATTTATATGACGGTGATCTCAACATTCGCCGGCTATGTGATCGGACTTCCGATGGGAATCGCGCTCACAGTTACAGATAAGGACGGGATCCGCCCGAATGCGGCAGTTTATAAGGTCCTGGATGTGATCTCAAACCTTGTGCGAAGCATACCGTTTATTATCTTACTTGTTATATTGATCCCGTTTACGAGACTGGTAGCGGGACAGAGCTACGGCTCAAAGGCAACGATCGTTCCGCTTGTGATCGCGGCTGCACCGTATATCGCAAGAATGGTCGAATCTTCCTTAAAGGAAGTAGATCCGGGAGTGATCGAGGCGGCGCGCTCGATGGGAGCGTCCGATGTTACGATCATTGTAAAAGTTATGCTCGTTGAGGCGAGAACATCTCTGATCGTCGGCGCAACGATCGCGCTCGGAACGATCCTTGGATACTCCGCAATGTCAGGAACCGTCGGCGGCGGCGGACTTGGAGCGATCGCGATCCGTTACGGATACACCAGATGGCAGACGGATATTCTGGTTGTCAGTGTGATCTTACTGATGATTTTGTTCCAGATCTTCCAGACCATCGGAATGAAGCTTGCGGATAAATCCGACCGCAGAAAATAAAAAGTTTATGGTTTGATCTTTTGCTTTTGCAAAGATCATGAAAATAAAAAAAGAAGAGGAGAAAAAATATTATGAAGAAGAGACTTTTAACAGGTATTTTGGCAGGAGCACTGGCAGTAAGTGCATTTGCAGGCTGCGGAAGTGCAAAGGAAGAAAACAGCACCGCAACAGACAATGCGGCAGCAAAAGAAGAGACAGCAGGTACCGAAGCCGCAGCAGAAGGAACAGAGACAGCAGCAGCGGTTGAATCCAAGGGAACGATCAAGATCGCAGCTTCTGCAACACCGCATGCGGAGATCTTAGAGGCAGCAAAGCCGATCCTTGCAGAAGAAGGATGGGATCTTGAGATCACAGTTTACGATGATTATGTACTGCCGAACGAAGCAGTGGAGAGCGGAGAGATGGATGCAAACTACTTCCAGCATGTACCGTATCTTGACAGCTTTAATGAAGAAAGAGGAACACACCTCGTAGAAGTTGGTAAGATCCACTATGAGCCGTTTGGAATTTATCCGGGAACCAAGAGCAGCCTGGATGATGTTGAGGAAGGTGATGTGATCGCAGTTCCGAATGATACAACAAACGAAGCAAGAGCACTCTTACTGTTACAGGATAACGGAATCATTACATTAAAAGCAGACGCAGGATTAGAGGCAACAGTCAATGACATTGAAGAAAATCCGTACAACGTTCAGATCGAAGAACTTGCAGCAGAGCAGGTAGCAAGAGTATCTGACGAAGTAGCTTACCTCGTATTAAACGGTAACTATGCATTAGAGGCTGGTTATTCCGTAGGACAGGATGCGCTCGCATATGAAAAATCCGATTCTGAAGCAGCAAAGACTTATGTAAACGTAGTAGTTGTAAAAGAAGGAAATGAAGACAACGAAGGTGTAAAAGCACTGGTTGACGTATTAAAATCTGATGAGATCAAAGATTTCATCAACAAAACTTATGACGGAGCAGTTATTCCGTTTGAAGAGTAAAATACATTTCGACAACAGTCGGATGAAAAATCGGGAAGGACGGCAGAAGCCCGAATGTGATACTGTAGCCGCTGGAAGGGCATAGGTTTGCAAAACTGAAGTTGATGGTTCGAATCCATCCAGTATCGTTTTTAGAAAAAGGGAAGTGCGGGTTTAGGATTTTCCGGGGGAGAAATCGTTGGTGGATTGGAGTTAAGTTCCTCGAGTAAATGGAGTTTTACATCTGTGATGTGCTGACGAAAGGAATTTTGATTTGAATTTTCAACAGAGAGGATGCGGAAAAGTTTTCGTTCCAGTTCAGAAATCAGAAGCCGGTTTTTGATAATGTAATGCCTGTGATCGCCACCGGTATGGATCCCATCAATGTATTTATCAATAATGGGGATGGCGTCGCTGATAAAGAATATGGAGCGGGAAGAAGTACGACCAATGTGATAATAACACGATCGGATATCACGTTTGGGAAGATTCAGATAAAAATTCAGACGCTTTTGCTGCATGGCATTTCGATGATTTAATTTTCCCATGGGAATAGCCCAGTATAAATTGGGATTTTCGTCTGATTTTATCAGACACACGATGGGGCGGCGTTTGGTATCATTCCATGTTCCACCAACAGACCGGATCATTTGGGAAAACTCATCGGTAGCATAATATAGACCACGTTCAATCATAAAAGATACCTCAGGATTTTCAGATAAGAATTTAATTTAGAAAGGAAAGTCTCCGGCTTGTCACCGGAGACAGATAAACAATGTTTCTTTGCCGCACATTGTGAAGCGTATTTGTGTAGGCAATGTTTGTTTCGTACATTGCGAAACGATTTGGATAAACAGTGTTTCTTTGTCGCACACTGTAAAGCGTTTTATAAGTGTATTATATGCAGGGCGTAAAAGGAATACAAGAAATTTTTTATAAAATTTCTATAAATTCACAAACGCTTCCACCGTCTTCACAAAACGCATGACATCTTCCGGCGCGTCATTTGCGTAGAGCAGACCGTAGGGAATGCTGTAATCCCAGTCAACCGGGATCGAGACGAGCCCGGGATGGACATTCTGCCAGCATTCGATGGTCAAAAGCACATTCCCGGTCTCTGCGCAGCGGTTGAATACGGACATATCAAAGAAGGGCTGTGTGTCTTTGATATGGATCTGTGGATGGTGCAGCGTTAAGTCATTTCGGATGAAGTCATTGGTTCCGGAGTCGCCGGCGGGAACCATGAGGAGTGTCTCTCCGTGGAGGTCTTCCACTTTAAGTTTCTTTTTGCCGGCAAGTCTGTGATCGCGTGGAACCGCGATCATTTTTTTATATCTGCCAAGTTGGAGAAAGCTGCAAAGGCTCATCCAGGCTCTGGAATCGCAGACGCCGATCAGAAAATCAAACTTTTCGCCAAAAAGGGTGATCTCTTTTAAAATCCCATTGTGATTATCATCAAAAGGAACCAGATGCAGTTTGTATCCTGAAAAATCCTGATTGACCTGATACCAGAGATCCAGAAACGGTTTTGCCGGATTTAACAGGGAGGTTCCAACGCAAAAAGTAGTATCGTAGGCAAGCGTCCTGCTTTTTGCGGCAGCAAGTGCCTTTTTGGAATAATCAATGATAAATTTCGAGTCCTGATAAATGGAAGCGCCTGCGCTCGTTGGGGTCACACCGGCGTGAGTGCGTTCGATCAGCTTTAAGTCAAGTTCCTTTTCGAGCTGGTTGATCTGCTTCATGACCGCAGTTGGTGAAATATAAAGCTGCTTTGCCGCTTTCGTAAAACTTTTGCAGTCGCAGACAGCAAGAAATGTATCAAGTAAATGATTATACATCATGCACCTCCAGACATAGGTATCAACCAATAGTTTATAGCATAATAACATGTTGGAGATTCCAGGTCAAGAAATGCTGTATTAAAATAAGAAAAAAGATGGGACGAAAGGAGTGTAAAAGAAAAATGGCAGAGCTTATCGCATACTTTTCCCGCAGAGATGAGAATTATGTAAGCGGGGCATTAAAACAGTTAGAAATCGGAAATACAGAGGTGGTAGCAGGCATTATAAAAAAGTTGACAGGGGCGGACATGTTCCAGATTGAACCAAAGAAAGCTTATTCCAAAGACTACAATGCCTGTATCGCGGAGGCGCAGGCAGATCAGAGAAGCAACGCGAGACCGGAATTAAAGGCATGGCCGCAGGATATGGAGCAGTACGATACGATCTATCTCGGTTATCCGAATTACTGGGGCACGATGCCGATGGCAGTCTTTACATTCTTGGAGCACTATGATTTTAACGGGAAAACGATCCGTCCGTTTTGTACACATGAGGGCAGCGGACTTGGAAGCAGCGTGAGCGATATCAAACGTCTGTGTCCGGGAGCAAACGTAGAGAAAGGACTTGCGATCCACGGAAGTCTGGTAAATCGTGCGGAAAAAGAAGTCGGAGCATGGATCTAGGAGGATGATGGAATGAAACTGACGGAAAAAGCAAAAGCATATTTAAGCAAAATCTTTTCAGAGGAAAAAGACGGATTAGAGGAGAACGATCCGGAGTTTGCGGAGCGTTTTTATAACTTTGCGTTTGATGAAGTCGTAAATCAGGGCGACATGGATGACAAGACCAGAATGCTTGCGATCCTTGCGACACTTACCGGCTGTCAGGGAACCGATGCGTACCGCGTGATGGCAAAGGCTGCTTTGCGTGTGGGCGTGACACCGGTAGAGATCAAGGAAGTGACCTATCAGGCAGTAGCGTATCTTGGCATTGGAAGAGAGCCGTCATATCAACCGCTGGCTGGCCGACAACTGCTTTGGCGATTATTACACGAGAAAAGGGCTGGACTATCTGCAAAGAGAAATGATCACATTCTGCTTTATCGCGGCACAGGGAGGCTGTGAGCCGCAGCTTGTAAGCCATGCGCAGGCAAATATGAAGATCGGGAACACCAGGGAATTTCTGATCCAGGTGATCTCCCAGTGCCTGCCATACATCGGTTATCCGAGAAGTTTAAATGCGCTGCGCTGTGTAAATGAGGCAGCAAAGAATCTGGAGGAAAAATAAAATGAAAAAAATGCTGGTTGTTTATTATACCTGGTCAAACGGAAATACGGAGCGGATCGCGAAAATGCTCGCGGAAGCGACGGGCGCGGATCTCATGCAGATCGATACCGAGAAGCCGTATGAGGGAAGCTATAATGAGGTCGTAGATCAGGGACAGGAGGAAATAAACCGTGGCTACGAGCCGAAATTAAAACCACTTACCAAAGATATTAAGGATTATGATGTGATCGCGGTCGGAACACCGACCTGGTGGTACACGATGGCTCCGGCAGTCCGCACATTCCTGCGTGGACAGGACTGGAACGGCAAGACCGTGATCCCGTTTATGACAAACGGCGGATGGCCGGGTCATGTGATCAAAGATATGGAGAAATTCTGCAAGGGAGCGTCATTTGCGGAGGAGATGGAAGTCCGGTTTGACTCGCAGGGCGGCGATCATATGGAGACCGCAGAAAACAAAGTGAAAGACTGGATCGAAGCGGTAAAGAAGAGCTTATAGACAGGATTTATAAAGATGAGGAGAAAAAGATCATGAAGATAGCAGAAAAAGAAAAATTTGAACAGGCAAATGTATTCGGAACCGGAGCGCCAAACACCGGGTACCGTCATCACGATCCCGGCAAACGTAAAGCACTGGCACGGCGCGAAGAAAGACAGCTGGTTTTCCCATATCGCAGTGGAAGTGCCGGGTGAGGAGACAACAAACGAGTGGTGTGAGCCGGTGAGCGATGCCGACTACAATGCACTGTAGAGTCCCCGGAGACGATCGAAGCGTATTATGAGGCGGTCGTGGGGAAGATATCGTAAAAATGCACAAAAACGGGGAGAAAATTTTGGAAACATTGTGCGTTGACGATGGCAGGCGCCAAGATTATACTTAAGATAGTTTAAACGTTTAAGCGGTGAATAAACACCGCTTTTGATTTACCATTTAATTTAAACGCTTAAATTGAAAGGAGAAGACGATGAAAAGAAAAAAGGTAATGGCGGTACTGTTTTTTGCTGTGGCGCTTGCGGGCAGCAGCATGACAGCGGGGTGTGGGGCAAAAGAGACCGGAACCGCACCGGCGCAGGAGGAAACAGCAGCGGAGCATACGGTGACTTACTATGACAGCGATGGAACAACTGTCCTTGAGACGAAGACGGCGGAGGACGGAGCATGCGCGGAGGAGTTCACACCGGAAAAAGCGGGCGAGACATTTGTTGGCTGGTACGCGACACCGCAGATGAGCCGGAAATATGATTTTGGGACACAGGTCAAAGAGGATACGGCTCTTTACGCGGGATTTACTTCTTATGTGGAAGATACGAGAACATTCGTGATCGTCGGCTCGGGAACGGGTGCTGTGCTTGCGGAATCAGACTGGGGCGCGGTGATCGGAGAAGCGCAGACGATGACAAAGGAGGAGAATGACGAAGCCAATGTATACACGATCACACTGGATCTGGAAGCGGGAGATCAGTTCCAGTTTGCGATCAACGGCTCATGGGAAGATCAGCGTGGATTTGGTTATATGACAACGATCGCGCAGGATGGAACGGAATATTTTAAAAATTCCGGCGGCATCGGAGAGACGGGCGCAAAGAAGTCGAATATAGAGGTGGCAGTTTCCGGAAATTACACATTTACGCTCACCACCTATCCGGGAGAAGATGTCTATGACACGGAGGATTCCTATTATACCGAAGAGACAAAAGAAAACTTCAATATGAATCCGTATGATACGATCACATGGACCTACAATGGCGCAGCCACGGATTAGATGAGCAGATCGTGCTGCTCAATCGGGGTGCGCTCCAAAGCTGCTTCGATACACTGATGGAGCAGATCGAGTTTTTCCCCGGAAACAGATGGGAGAAAGCAGACATCATTGGTGTCAGAGAGCAGTTTAAAAAGTGTAAGATCAGAAACCAGAAGATGCTGCCCGGTAAGATCTTTTATCTGTGTCAGGGAATCGATGCGGATCAGATCCGGGAAAACACTTAGTAAACGGGAAAGCTTTTCGGCGTTTGGCGTATCGAGCATAACGTAGCGATAGGGCTTATCGCCAAAATGAGTGTCCGCTTTTTCCTTTAAAATATGAAGATCCGTATTGACCTGAAAGAATAAAGGATCGTTGACCAGGCAGTCCAGCGCGACCAACGGAATGAAATTGCTGTCACCGAGCTGTCTGAACTGTTCGAGCTTCATGTCATAACAGATGATGGCGTCAGCCTGGTCGCATTTTTCTGTGTAAGAAGGACTTAGCATGATCAGTTCATAATTTTTCCCGTGAAAATATTTTGAGAGCAGCTGCAGTGTATGCATCTGTTCGGCACATTTTAATACAGAATCGGAAGCGGAGAAGGAGACGGCAAGCAGGCTCTTACGGTTTGCGGCAAGTGCCTTGGCAGCCTGATTTGGAGAGTAATCCAAAAGATGGATGACCTGTAAGACTTTCTTTCTGGTCTCATCCGTCAGCTTGATATCGGTGCGGTTGTTGATCACATAGGAGACGGTCGCGGTGGAAACACCGGCTGCCTTTGCGACATCCTTGATCGTAACTTTGTTTTTTGCCATAATATCCTCCAGACTCCTGTCATAAAGCAAATTTAATCGTTTCACTGATCCTGACCTTTATTATTAAAAATTTAAAATTATTTGTCAATAACAAAATGGAGTACAATAAAAATGAATCAATATGCACTGTTACATACACCGGATTCCAGATATTGTTTCGCGACCGGCAAAAAGGAACTGGTGATCCGGCTTCGGACAGCGAAGGAAGACCGGGACATCCGGGTGTTTTTAGTCTATGGCGCGAAATATGAATTTCAGATGAAACAAAACGAGATCGAAATGCATGTGCATTATGAAGACGGTCTGTATCAGTATTATGAAAAAAAACTGGAACTTGAGGATGTAAGGCTTGCCTATATCTTCCGCATTGAGGAAAATGGAAAGGAGTATTATTACAGTGAGGACGGACTGACGGAGACCTACTGTTTCCCGGAGGCGTTTTACAATTTCTTCCAGATGCCGTATATCAACCCGAATGACCGGTTAAAGACGGTGGACTGGATGCGGAAAGCCGTCTTTTATCAGATCTTTATCGACCGTTTCCGGCAGGGGAATCTGACCAAGGATACCTCGTATATCAATATGAAATGGGGAGATCTGCCGACACCGAAGAGCTTTGCCGGAGGGGACATCCGGGGGATCATTGAAAAACTGGATTATTTAAAGGAGCTTGGGATCAACGCGGTCTATCTGACCCCGATCTTTCAGTCGATCTCGAATCACAAGTACGATATCCGGGATTACAGAAAAGTAGACCCGCAGTTTGGAAGTCTTTCTGATGTGAAGGAACTGGTACAAAAAGCGCATGGGATGGGCATCCGCATTGTGATGGACGCGGTGTTCAATCACTGCAGCATGGAGATGGAAGAATTTGAAGATGTCTTAAAAAACGGAAAGGAATCGCCCTATTACGAGTGGTTTCTGATCGACGGGGATTACCCGGATCCGGATCGGATGAATTATGAATGTTTTGCTTCCTGTAATTATATGCCAAAGCTCAATACCGCAAACGCAGGAGTGCAGGAATTTCTGTTAAAAATCGCGGCGTACTGGATCAAAGAGGCGGATATCGACGGGTGGCGGTTAGATGTGTCCGATGAGGTGTCGCATGATTTCTGGAGGCGCTTCCGCAAGGAGGTCAAACAGTTAAAGAAGGACTGCGTGATCATCGGAGAGAACTGGCATGACGCCTATCCGTATCTGATGGGCGATCAGTATGACAGCATTATGAATTACGCGTTTACCAAAGCCTGCCTCGATTATTTCGCGCGTGGGAAATTTGATGCCAGACAGATGGCGGAAAAATTAAACGGAAACCTGATGCGGAATACAGAACCGGTCAACGACATGATGCTAAACCTTTTAGATTCACATGACACACACCGTTTTTATACGGAGATCGGAAAAAATAAAAAAAGACTGCTTGCAGCCATTGCCTTGCTGGTAGTATTTCCGGGGGCGGCATGCATCTATTACGGAACGGAGATCTGCATGGAGGGCGGTTACGACCCGGATTCGAGGAGATGCTTTGACTGGGAGGAATCCCACTGGGACCGCACAGTCATGCAGGAGATCAAAAAGCTGCTGGCATTAAAACAAAAACCGGTGTTACAGTATGGAACTGTAAAAATAAAAGAAGAAGAGAAAATGCTTTTCGTAGAACGAAAGTATAAAAAAGACAGACTGATACTGCGGATCAATCTGACAAAAGAAACGCGGCAGGGTATAGACCCGGACGGTTATCAGATCATGGAAGAACAGGGGGAGATGGCATGAAAAGAAGAATGATCGCGCTGGTGCTTACGACAGCGCTTATGGGAAGCATGGTCAGTGGATGCGGAGCGGCAGACACCGCGCAGGAAAAAACAGTGGATGGGGAAACGGAGACGGGACAGACCAACGGCGTGTTTACCGGGGAACTCGAAAAAAATGTGACGATCCAGGTACTTGAAAATGATACGGCAATCTCCAAGGGATATTTTAAGGAACTGATCGAAGCGTTCAATGAGGCGTATAAAGATGAGGGGATACAGGCGGTGGACGCGAATATGGATCAGTATCTGGATCTTGCCAATGACGGTCCTTACGGTTATGGTCCGGATGTGCTGTATCAGGCGAATGATGTCATCATGCAGTACGCCGAGGGCAAGCATATCTATCCGCTCCCGGCAGAAAAACTGGATTGTTACGACGCGATCCCGGATGCCGCGTGGGATGCCTATAAGGTCAGTGTGGACGGAAACACCTATACCTGTGGCGTTCCGGTGAATGTGCAGGCGCCGATGCTATATTACCGCGCGGATCTGCTGCCGGAGGACTGGGAAAGCAGCTGGGACGCGGATCAAAACGGCGTCCCGGATATGGTCGAAAATTTCAACAGCCTGTATGCGTTTTCGGCTGCCCGTCATGCGGAGGATCCGGGGGCTTACGGATATATGAAGTAGCTCAGCGATATGTATTTTTCCAGTGGATTTTTATTGTCCTATGGGGGATATATTTTCGGAAAGGACAACACGGATCCGTCGGACATCGGATTTGCCGCCGGGGAGTCGGAAAAGGGAGCCTGGGTATTGAGTCAGCTTGCGGGAGTGATGAATGAGGACTGTATCGATGATACGATCACGACCAATGCGTACAGCAAGCTTGCGGATGGAACGTATTTTGCAACGATCTCAACGCCGGATGTCTATTCCACGTTTCTCGATGAGCTGGTAAAGCAGTATGAGACAGAGGGGCTTTCCCACGAAGAAGCAGAGACAAAGGCAAGAGAAAATCTGGTGATGACCTCACTGCCCAAACTTCCGGAGAGCGGAGATCTCACGGAGGAAGATCCGGCATGGATCGATACGAAGACCATGGGCGGTGTAAACGGTTACGCCATCAGCGCTTACACCAAGGCGCCGAACGCCTGCCTCGCGTTTGTGGATTTTGCGACGAGTTATGAAATGATGATAAAGAGAAGTGAAATGCTTGGGATCGCGCCGGCGCGGGAGGATGTGGCAAAAGCAGCGGGTGGTACGGCAGAGGAACTGTTCTCGCGTCTGGAGGACGGAAATATCATTTTAATGCCGTCCGTAAAGGAAGTTTCCCAGATCTGGACACCGGGGCAGACCTTCTTCATAGATCTGGCAAAAGACGTATTCCGGCCGGAGAATGAAAAGAAATACAAAGACACTGCCGCAATGAAGGCCGGGTTAGAGGATATGAGTGAACAGATCTACAACGCAATCTTTACCTTAGAATAGAAAGAGCAAAAAAATGAAAGAAAAAGCAGTTAATTTTAAAAATGCGTTTCGGGACAGTGACTGGAGAGTAAAGCTCTCCGCTGTCCTCATGGGCGCAGGGCAGTTTTTATACGGCTGCCGGATCAAAGGGATCCTGTTCTTACTTGTGGAAGTCGGGATGATCTATTATGTGGCGGCGAGAGGGATCGGGGATCTCATCGGATTTTTTACCCTGGGGACACAAAAAGCGGATCCGTGGCTTGGGGTTGCGGGAGACAATTCCGTTATCATGCTCTTAATGGGGATCTTCGCATGGATCGTGCTGTTTTCCTTTTTCTATCTGTACCGGCTGAATTTAAAGGATGCATACCGGATCCAAAAGCAGGTGGAACAGGGAAAGAAGCCGGACACCTTTAAAAAAGAGATCATCCGGCTGTTTGACCGGAAGTTTTATGTTTTCGTGCTGGCGCTTCCGGTGATCGGCGTATGTATCTTTAATGTGCTACCGATCATCTTTATGATCCTGATCGCGTTTACGAACTATGGAGGAAGCGTGGTTCCGCCGGAACTGGTGGACTGGATCGGGCTTGGCAATTTTAAAAAGCTGATCGTGCTGTCGAAATTCGCACCGACCTTTTTTAAGATCCTTGGCTGGAACCTGCTCTGGGCAGTTACTTCCACGGCGCTTAATTATTTCGCGGGACTCGGGCTTGCGATGCTCCTTAATAAAAAATGTGTGAAGGGCAAAGCATTCTGGCGGGCATTTCCGGTGCTTGCCTATGCGGTTCCGGGTTTTATCACCCTGCTCGCGTTTAAGTTTATGTTTTCCTATGGCGGACCGATCAATCAGCTGATCGTGGGAGCAGGCGGCAGTGCGGTTGGATTTCTGGATATTGACGCAAAGTGGAGCGCACGCCTCATTGGACTTCTTGTCAACTGCTGGATCAGCGTTCCGTCGATCATGCTGCTTGCGACCGGACATCTGTCCAATTTTGACGAGACGCTCTATGAGGCGGCGAGGATTGACGGCGCAGGCAGATTTGCCCGTTTCCGGAAACTGACGCTTCCGTTCATGCTCTTTGCGACGATGCCGGTGCTGCTCTCCCAGTTTATCGGAAATTTTAACAATTTTGGTATTTTCTATTTCCTGCGGGGCGGTCTTTATATGGACGGATATTTTCTGGCGAGTGATACGGATCTTTTGATCAACTGGCTGTACAATCTGTCGATCGACAACAATTACTACAGCATAGGAGCGGCGATCAGCCTGATCATCTTCCTTATCACATCCGTTATCTCACTTGTAGTTTACATAAAATCACCGTCTTACAGAGAGGAGGATACGTTTCAATGATCGAAAAAAAGAAAAGACAGATCCGTATCGGGGAAGCGGTGGATACCGGCGCAACATACGCGGTACTGCTTCTTGTGGCAGCCATCTTCTTTTTTCCCTGCCTGTGGCTGATCCTGGCATCATTTTCAAAATCGGGAAGCATTTATTCGTTTGACGGATTTTTCCCGAAAACATACAGCATGGATACATTCCGCAAACTGTTTACCGATACTTCACTTTACAATTACCCGAGGTGGTTTAAGAACACGCTGTATGTCGCGGCGGGAAGCTGTGTCCTCGGAACATTTCTTACGATCTTAACGGCGTATACGATGTCACGTTTTACGTTCCGGGCAAGAAAACCGCTGATGAAAGCAACTATGGTGCTTGGGATGTTCCCTTCCTTTATGGGAATGACGGCGGTGTATCTTCTGATGACCCAGTTCGGACTGATCAACCGGCTCACTGGACTGATCCTTATTTACGCTGCGGGCGCGCCGATGGGATATCTGACGCAGAAAGGCTTCTTTGACACGATCCCGAAAGCGATCGATGAGGCGGCAAAGATCGATGGCGCAACGAACATGCAGGTGTTCTTAAAGATCAACCTGCCGCTTTCGAGGCCGATCATCGTTTATACGGCACTGACTTCGTTTACCTGGCCATGGAGCGATTTTATCCTGCCGAAACTTCTGTTAAAGGAGAAGGATCTCTACACCGTCGCGGTCGGGCTGATGAGTCTCGATGAGACGGAATTCGCGAGATTTGCGGCGGG
>OLNW01002873.1_pt1 | contig 14067 bp, 15 predicted proteins | sample 1672121 | NCBI WGS metagenome assembly OLNW01 (sample SAMEA3136648, study PRJEB25190) | human gut metagenome
TGTAAATCTATTAAATATTTCTGAAATTGCAAAATTCATGAATGATGATAATACCAAAAGAAAGGAATAATAATAAAATGCCCATCTTTAAATATTATAATCCTTTTTATAAAAATCCATATTATAGATATAGACCTGTATCTTCTCCTTACTATTACCCTAATTATGTCCAAGAACCATCTGTTCCTCCCAAAACAGCTCAAAACAAGCCATCAATTAGTCCTCCAAAAGAAGAAAATGCTTGGCTTGATTTATTTGGTATAAAACTTTATTTTGATGATGTGCTTATTCTTAGTTTATTATTTTTCTTATATAAAGAAGAAGTAAAAGACGAAGGATTATTTTTGGCTTTAGTATTGCTGTTAATTAGTTAACAAAAAGGACTGAAACTCTCAGCCCTTTAATCAATTACTATTTCATTATCTTTAACAAATATATACGCATTATCATATACAAATTCTTCATCCATATCGAATTCCCTAACGATATTAGAAATTCGTATTTGCACTGCATCTAATGTACTAGCTGCTATTATGGCTTCTTTATTTCCTTTAGCTCCTGCATGTGCTAAACCTCTAAGCGTTCCTATAACAGCTATATTATCTGCAGCTATAACTTCTGCTCCAGAATTAACATCACCTATTATAACTATACTTCCTTCAACTTCTATCTTTTGTCCAGAACGAAGTGAACCTTTATGAAATGTTGTTTTTGATGTCCCCACATCTTTTTTATAACTTCGCGTAATGCTATGTAGCCCTAAGGTTGTGGGCGTATCAAAACTTACATTTACATCTATTTTATTTTTTATAATTTTTTCTAACTCTTCTAATTCTTTATTAGTTAAAATTTTTCCTGTAACCCTAATTGGAGTTTTTTCTGCTTTATACATTTTTTTTAGTTCTTTTAATTTTAAATTTAATTCTTCAATTATTTCTGTTTGTGTTGCATTATCATCAATTTTTATTACTACTTCATCTGTTTTTAAATTTATACTAACACTACTCATTTTCAACATCCTTTCACATATACAACATCTTTATCTAATTTGTTCAACAAATGGAGTAGCTGTCAAAGACTCATTAACTTCTGTTGATTCATTCATTCCAAAATATTGTGTAAGAACATCTCTAGCTACCTCTGCTGCATAATTTCCATGGCCACCATTTTCAATCATTACTACAACAGCTACTTCTGGCTTTTCATACGGTGCAAAACATACAAACCACGCATTAACTAAATCATTTCCATTTTTGTCTTTACCCGCTTCTGCAGAACCAGTTTTTCCCGCTACCTCTTGAGTAAAGTTTTTAAAGATATTATACGCTGTTCCTCCGGCTTCGCTAGCAGCCATTCTCATACCTTCTTTAGCAACATTTATACTCTCTGGGCTTATTTGTATACCATCATCAACATCCTCATATCCCAATTTTTCATTTGAATATTTTTCAATTTCTTCTGTTGATACTTCTGTTCCATCTGAATTTAGAATTGATTTTACAATTGTTGGTTTTACTACAGTTCCACCATTCGCTATTGATGATATATATTTAGCAATTTGCATAGGAGTAAAATTATTATCTCCTTGTCCAATAGAAGCATTTAATACATCTCCTGGGCCAATTTTTCCATTATTTCTAAGTTTAGCATATGTCTCTCTAGAAGCAACTGCTCCTTCTTTTTCATTTGGTAATTCTATTCCTGTTTTCTTTCCTAGTCCAAAATGTAATGCATATTTAGATAAATTATCTATTCCCATTCTGTCACCAGTCTCATAGAAAAAGTAATTGCATGAATGTTGCAATGCTTGTGTTACATTTTGATATCCATGTCCTCTATGATAACTCGTATAATACCAACATTTCCACTCACTATTATATTTTCTATAAACACCTGTATCATTTATCTTTTCTTTTGTAGTTATCGCTCCTGTTTCTAGACCTGCTATTGCTGTAACCATTTTAAATGTTGAACCAGGTTCATATGTAGATTGTGTTGCTTTATTCAATTGAGGATGTCTTGAATCATCTCTTAAATATGCCCAATTTTCTTGTGATATACCTCCAACAAACCATTGGGGTTCAAATGTTGGATAACTGGCTGTCGCTAACACTTCTCCTGTATTTACATTCATTACAACAGCAGCCCCACCCTGCGCATCATAAGTTTGTGAAAAACCACCACTTCTAATTTTATTAATACAATTTTCTAAAGCTGTTTCTGTAACTTGTTGCAAATTAGAATCTACTGTAAGTACAACATCACTTCCTGCAATAGCATTTTGAGTAACACTCTCTCCCGTTATTGTACCATTAACAGACATTTCTACTTGCTTTTCTCCATCTTTTCCTTTAAGATATTTTTCAAATATATATTCAATACCTGTTTTTCCAATTATATCATCTATGCTATATGTATCTTTATTTTGATTATATTCTTCTTCTTTAATTTTTCCTGTATATCCAATAACATGTGCCGCTAAACTTCCTGTTAAGTATGTTCTGGCAGCATTTGTTGAAATACTAATTCCCGGAAAATCACTATTCCTTTCACTTATCTGCGCAACTACTTCTTCATTTACATTGGTTGCAATAGTAATTGATTTTGTTGCACTGTATCCGGTTGTTGCAATTAAATATCTCATAGAAATAATTTTTCTCGTATCTTCCACATTTTCACTGCTTATTTCGTATTTACTTTTAAATTTATAGAAAGCATCTTCTGCAGTTGCTTCTTCTGCAATTTTATACTTCTTTTTCCATTCTGCTAATTTTTCACCTTCTATAGTAAATTCAAATGGATTGATTTTTATTGGAAATGTATCAGAATATGATATTTGATATTGCCCCATTAAATTAACCAAATTTAATACTGATTTGTTTAATTCTTCATTAGATATATTTGTTTTATATATTTCAATATTATTCTCTGTTTTTACTCCTGCAAATTCATTACCAGACCTGTCCAATATTGAACCTCTTGCAGCTTTTATAGTTGTCGTTCTAGAAAGTCTAGTATTAGATTGTTCCCTATAACTTTCTCCATGAACTACCTGTAAATTAAATAGTTGAACAATTAATACAATTCCAATTAAATATACTATAACATTTATTATATTAAATCTAATATTTATTTGTTCTTTTCCCTCTTCATCAAAACTTATTCGTTTGTTCAACATTACACCATCTTTCTTTATTAAAAATATCTTGTTAAAATTCTATCGCCTTTTACTTCATTTTCAATTTCATATCCTACATTGCTTATTAACGGATACAAAATTATTATTAATAACATATTATAAACAACTTCTATTAATAATATCTTTATGAAATTTAGTATTTCTAAGTTTGTTCCAAAGATTATATATTGTAACACATATATAAATACTTCATAAATCATTGTAGTAAATACACCCATTAACAAAACAGTTATTCTGCTATCTTTTGAAAGCGTCTTTTCTAAAACTCCACTTATTACACCAATTAAGGCTAATGCTACAGAAGTAATCCCTATACTTTTTCCAATCCAAATATCTATAAATATTCCAAACACTATTCCATAAATACATCCCATCGTACGACCCATATATAAGCCTATAAATAACATTAAAATTACAAAAACATTCGGCATTATTCCTGCAATAGTAAAATGGCTAAAAAATATAGATTCTAACAAATATATTACTACAAATGTAACAATTAACGAAATGTGTATTAATATTTTCTTCATTTTAAATACCTTTCTATTGATTTGTTATTACTAAAACTGTTTCCAATTTTTCAAAATTTACTGCTGTTTCAATCGTCGCATATGAATCAGTTTTATTAGAACCTTCATTAACTTTTTTTATTTTTCCTACATGTATTCCCTTCATGTAAATTCCACCAAGGCCAGAAGTTTCTACACTATCCCCTTGTATTATTCTAGCATCTGTTTCAATATTAGAAGCACTTAAAACAGTTTTATTTTCTATAGTTCCTTTGCAAATCATTGTATCTCTAGTTGAACTTGCAATACAACTAGTTGCACTTGCACTATCCACTATAGTTTGAATTTTAGCGGTTTTGTCTGTTGTAGAAACTACATATCCAACAAGACCCTCATCGGCAATTACTGTCATTTTTTCTTTTATTCCATTATCACTACCTATATTTATTACAAGCGTTTTTGAATAATTACTTATATCCCTCGCAATTATTGTTCCTGGAACTGTTGTGTATTGTCCATATTTTTCGGCTAAATTAAGTTGCTCCTTTAATTGCTCATTCTCATTTTTCATTATTTCATATTCTCTTAATTGTTGCTCTAATTCACTATTCTTTTGTTTTAATGTTTCATTTTCTGATTTTAATTCATTTACATTCTCAAAAAACTTATCATTGTTATTTACTTTATTTTTTAGATATGTTAATCCATTCTCTATTGGCATTACAACTTTACTTACAACATTTTCAAATCCAGATATATTCTCTGAATTAGTGTTTGACAATATAACTAATATAATTAATATTATTATAGTTATTATAATACCTATAATTCCACTCTTTTTATCTCTTTCCATATATTATCTTCTCTTTCTTGAATTCAATAAAATTGTTCTTAATTTTTCTATATCCTGTAAAGTTTTTTCAGTTCCTTTTACAACACAATCTAATGGCTCTTCTGTAACATATACGGGCATGCCTGTTTCAGCGCTTATTAATTTATCCAGATTCTGAATTAAAGCACCTCCGCCAGATAGAATAATACCCTTTTCCATAATATCAGAAGCTAATTCTGGTGGTGTTTTTTCCAACGTTATTTTTACCACTTCTACAATTTGATTTATAGATTCTTTCATTGCATGTTCTACTTGGTCAGAAGTTATAATTTCTGTTTTTGGTAATCCTGTATTTAAATCTCTACCTTTAATTTTCATAGACATTTGTGTCATCAATGGTGTAGCACATCCAATTTCTTTTTTTATTTGCTCAGCAGTCTCATTTCCTATAGCAAGATCCAACTCTTTTTTTACATAATTGATTATATCTTCATCAAGCTCATCTCCAGCAATTCTTATTGAATTACTAATTACAATTCCTCCTAAAGATATTACAGCAACTTCTGTTGTTCCCCCTCCAATATCTACAATTATGTTTCCACTTGGTTCTTCTATTTCTATTCCAGCTCCAATAGCTGCAGACATTGGTTCTTCTATTAAATAAACTTCTCTAGCTCCTGCACGCAATATAGCTTCTTCAACAGCTCTTTCTTCTACTTCTGTAATCCCAGATGGTACCCCTACTAGAATCCTTGGTCTTATTGCATTATATCTTTTACAAACTCTATCTAACAAATTTTTCAACAATAATTTAGTTGCAGTAAAATCTGCTATTACTCCATCTTTTAATGGTCTTATTGCATTAATCTCTTTTGGTGTTCTACCTAACATTTCTTTGGCCTCAAATCCTGTTGCAAGTATTTCGTTAGTTTTGGCATCAATTGCAATAACTGATGGTTCTCTTATTACTATTCCTTTTCCTTTTATTGTTACTAATATATTTGCTGTTCCTAAATCAATCCCTATATCTTTAGAGTTAAATGATAAAAAGTTCATTCTAATTCTTTCCTTTCTTTTCAGCTGATTTTAACTTTTTTCGTAGTGAAAAGATACTTGTATATCTCATATCTCCAATAACAACATGGTCTAATAATTGTATTCCAAGTATTTGTGATGCCTGTTCTACATTTTGAGTAAATTCAATATCTTGCTTACTTGGAGTAGGATCTCCTGTTGGATGATTATGTATTAATATTATTTTAGAAGCTTCAATTTTTACTGCTTCATTTAATACACTTTTTATAGTTGTTGTTACAAAGTTTCCTCCACCTTTTGCAATATCTTTTATTCTTATTAGTTTGTTTTTGTTGTTTAACATCGCTACTTTTAATATCTCTTGTTCCTCAAATCTCATCTTTTCCATTAGTATTTCTGCAATATCTTTTGGACATAATATTACCTTTTCTTTATAACTTGCCACTGTATTAATTCTTGTTGCTAACTCGCATACAGCTTTCAACTGAATTGCTTTTACTTTTCCAATACCTTTTATTTTTGTAAATTCTTCTATCGTTAGATTTGTTAAAAATTTAAGATTGTCCTCACTTTCAGTGTTAAGTTTTAAGATTCTTTGAGCTAAACCTACAGCTGTTTCATCTTTAGTTCCCGTTTTTATTATTATCGCTAATAATTCCGCATTTGTTAATACTTTTGCACCATATTGTTCTAACTTTTCATATGGTTTTTCTGAATCTGGTAATTCTTTCATTTTTATTGCCATTTATCTTTTCCTTTCTTTTTAGAAAGGTCCCCTATATTGTGTTACTATTATATCTTGTATTTGTGTTTTTTTCAAGTATTATCTCAGTTTTTTTACCAAAAATTGTTCCTTTAAATATGTTTTATTTAGTAGTATAATATACTTAATAAATATTGGAGGTTTCAAATGAAATTTGAAAAAATAACAAATACAAAAATAAAAGTTGTTCTTAATCTACAAGATATAAAATCCTTTGATATATCAGAAGCAGAACAAATTACTTTTAATAATTTTCCATCTTCTCAAAAATTATTGCAAACAATGTTACAACAAGCAGAAGAGGAACTTGGCTTTAAAAGTGATGATTCTAAATTACTTGTAGAAGCACTAATGTCATCAAACCATGAATATATTTTTATTATTACAAAATTAGTTGATGAACTTGCAACAAATCCTACTAATCAAAATTCATTTATTATAAAATTCAAAAATTTCGATGAGTTTGTTGCATTATGCACATTTCTAAATACTCTTTCTGATTTAAATTTAAGAGAATTTTCAATGGATTTTTCTTTAGCTTTATACAAAAATACATATTATTTATGTAACTTAAATACAAAAACATATCCTATTTTGTTTGACTATATGAAAAATGTTTTTTCTGAATTTGGAACACAAATTTCTAATTCAAACTACATTGAAGGTATACTAAATGAATATGGCAGAACTATTTTTGAGAATAATGCTATTATTAATTGTATTTTATACTTTGTATAAAATATTAAAAGTGAGATTAGCTTTATTTATATATAAAGTTTATCCCACTTTTTAATTTTTGTATGTATTTTAATATAAATAATTTTGTGGATTATATGCCACTCCATTTACTCTTATTTCTAGGTGTAAATGTGGGCCTGTACTATTTCCTGTACTTCCTACGGCTGCAATAACTTCACCTTGGCTTACTGTTTTTCCAACTGATGCATATAATTTACTGCAATGTCCATAATAAGTTTCAATACCATTTCCATGTGATATGACAATTAAATACCCATATGAACCCTTATATCCTGCAAAAGTTACAGTTCCACTTGCCGCAGCTTTTACGGGAGTACCTTTTGGAGCTCCTATGTCTAGACCAGTATGATTACTTGACCTAATACTACTCTTAACACCAAATCTAGATGTAATTGTTCCAGAAATTGGCCTAATTAAATTTAAACTTAATGGAACTTTTTGATAAGATATATTCATTGAAGTATTAACTTTACCAACTGCAACTTTCTTAACTGGCTCTTGAACTACTACTTTTTCATGGTATAATGCAGCAACTGTTGCCTCCACTTCTGCAAAATCCTTTAATTCTGTATCATACATTTCCATAATTGATATTTGGTCTATATTATCACTATTTTTTTCTCTTAACTTATTTATAATATCTTCTGCTTGCGAAAACTCGCCAACATACGCCTTTTCTTCTTCTCCTTCTAATACTGCATAATATCTATAATAAATCACACCTGATTCTTTTACTTTGTCAAAAATCTCATCATCATTTGTGACTATATTTCTTTTTAATAAACACATTTTATATTCTGGTAAATTATCAATTTGAACAAATGCTATATGATTATTTCCTTCTCCATCCCCATCTTCCATATATTTATTTATCTTACTTTGTAATTTACTTTTATCTTTACTGTAACCAACAGCTTCTCCGTTTATAGTTACACTATATATTGGTTTAAAAAATAATGCTACTGCACATATTATTAGGAATATAGAAGCAGCTATAAGTATCGTAAGCTTCATTGACTTTCTTGCAAATACTAATATTTGTTTAAACATTATATTCTCTCCTGTTCACATTTTTTTAAATTGTATAATAGATATCTCTTTTTTAGCAATTTTTCTCAAATGCTCTTTTATATCACTTTCCTTTGTTTTTCTCACTATTTCTTTTTTTTGCTCTGTTTATCTCACAATAAAAATCAGTACAAAAAAACAGCAAGAAAATTCTTGCCATTCTTTTTCATCTTTATCCTTGTTGCAATTCAGTTTTTACTGTTTCAACTTCTATTGTTGATGCCTTTTGTGCTGGTTTATAATATCCTTTAGCATTTGCAACTTTAAATAATTCATACTGAAAACTTTCATCACTATTTCTTATTTGTTGGAATGTTTGACGAAGTTGCATATTTTCTGATTCTGAAATTGCTGTTTGATATGCCCCTAAATCTGCCTTTACACTTCCTAGCACATCATTTACCATTGTTTTTTCATCCATTTTCAATCTTCCTTTCTCTTTTTAAATTAATTATTTAAAAAACTCATAAGTTTTTGTTTGGTGTTTAGTGCATCTTGTGCTGATTTAGTAAACATCTGCTTTAATTGCGCATCTTGAACTTGACCAGAATATGCATTTAATTTTTGATATGCAGTTTCATGAGCTCCAATCAAATGTCTTAAATGTTGTAATTCTATTTGATTTAAATCTGCCATAAAAATCACCCTTTCTAATTTATTATATAGAAATATTATGTTCAAAAAAATTATATCTATACAAAAAGTTGTCAAAAAGCTAAGCTCTTTGACAACTTTTTCGACATATTTTAAATCATATTTTTAATTTTATCTCTATAATAATATAAGAATTCCATTGTTGTAGGTATTCCAGTTTCATAATTTACTCTTGCAGTATAATATCTTGTTAAATCTTCAATTGGAGAAGCTCTCCATGCGTGGTAAATTGCATTTTGTATACCATTTGTGATTGTAGGTGTTGGTTTTTTATATAAATTAGATAAATATTTTATTACATTAACATCACTATCTTCATTTTCAATCATATATAAAATTGCATCATGAATATACTTCCTACCTTTTAAATTTGAAGTTACGCCTACTAATTCCAGCTCACGATTTATGCAATCAGAAATTTTATCTTTACTTTCTTTTATCAATTCTTCTACAGACATCCCAGATACTTCTATCGGAATTTGTCTTAAATTTATAAAATGATTTAAAACAAGATTTGGTGAATATTTCGGATGGTCTTTATAAAGAATTAAATCCACTCCATTTCTATGTAATATTTGATAAGTTCTTTTTGAATTCACATGTGTAGTTACAATTACTATTGGTTCATAATTTAATTTTAATTTTTTAAGTTCAGATAAGAATTCTAAAGAATCCATACTCCCACTTGTGCTATTATTTAATTCTAAATCTAATATAATTCCTTCTGGACTTTTAGTCTTTACATATTTTAGTCCTTCTATATCAGAATCTGTTATTGCAACAATTTCTATATCTTTTCTCTTTTTTACACAATTAATAAAATTGTTACAATCATTAATATCATCTTCTATAATTAAAATTTTCATAGGTGTAGACTCCATACCAATCTCTCCTTTCTTATATTAAAATAATAATATCATAAATATTTTTTTAATACTATATTCAATAATACGTTTTTTCTTAAATGCTTTTTGCATATAACAAACACAAATCAATATTTTATATTGTAATCTTCTTAAGAAAAGACCGAGAATACTGTTTTTCAATATTCTCGGCCTTTTTATAATATTTCTAAATTTGCATATTTTGCCATCAAACGTTTATGTCCAACTTTATCAAAATTAATATCAACTTTTAAATCTTCTCCCTCAGGTTCAACATAATTAATTGTTCCCTCTCCAAATTTTTTATGATATACTCTTGCACCTGATTGATAAGAAGAAAAATCAATATTATTATTTGTTGATTTTTTACCTATATTATTTAAGAAACTTTCTGCAGTTCTAAATGCAAAGCCTTCACTTTTCTTATCAATTCCAGCAGCTGCAGTTGCATATTGTGGTTCTGTTGCTTTATAAGTTTTAATGTTTCCATTATTTTTGCTACCATAGCTCCAAGTATAATTGCTATCTCCAAATATGTCATTTTTCTTAGGCATTGTTGAGATTGCATCATCATATCCCTCTAATAAATCTTTAGGAATTTCTTGTAAAAATCTTGATGGTGGATTATGTGTTGTTGAACCAAATGTTGTACGTTGCTTACTATTTGTTAAAAATAAATTTTCTTTTGCCCTTGTTACACCAACATAACACAAACGTCTTTCTTCTTCTAATTCTTTCTGTTCACCTATTGATTTATACCCTGGAAATATTCCTTCTTCCATTCCTACTAAAAATACTACTGGGAATTCTAGTCCTTTTGCACTATGTAATGTCATTAATGTTACAGATTCGTCGGTTTCTTCTACATTATCTAAATCACTTGATAATGTTATTCCTTCTAAGAAATCACTTAATCCATTATCTGCCGATTCCTCTTCAAATTCTACTGCAACATTTAAAAATTCTTCTAAGTTGGCAATTCTGTTCTCTGCCTCTATCGTATTTTCATTTTCTAATGCTTTTGTATAGCCTGTATCTTTTAATATTTTTTGTATTAATTCGGAAATAGTGTAATCATCTTTTTTAGAAGATATATTTTCTATGCAATCTATGAATTCCCTAGAATTTAAAAATACCCTATTTAATCCATATACATCAGCATTTTTTATAACTTCATACATTGATATATTATTTTGTTCTGCTATTTGAGCAATTTTATCCAAACTTGTTTTTCCAATTCCTCTTTTAGGTTCATTTATTACTCTATTTAAACTCAAATTATCTGCATGATTTTGTATTAATCTTAAATATGAAATTGTATCTTTTATTTCTTTTCTTTCATAGAACTTTAATCCACCTACAATTTTATATGGAATATCTTCTCTTCTTAGTATCTCTTCTATTGCTCTTGATTGTGTATTCATTCTATATAATACTGCAAAATCTGAATATTTGTATTTTTCTTCTCTTATAAGATGTTCTATTTGTTCTGCTATATATCTACCTTCTTCATATTCATTATCAGCGGAGAATACTTTTGGTAAATTTCCAACATCATTTTCTGTCCATAATTTTTTGTCATATTTAACTTCATTGTTTTTTATTACTGCATTTGCAACTTTTAAAATATTACCTGTGCATCTGTAATTTTGCTCTAATTTTATTATCTTAGTTCCAGGGAAATCTTTTTCAAAATTTAATATATTTGATATATCAGCTCCTCTAAAGCTATATATACCTTGGTCATTATCTCCAACAGCTGTAATATTTCCATATTTTGATGCTAACATTGTTACTAATGTAAATTGAGATTTATTTGTATCTTGATACTCATCTACCAAAACATATTGGAATTTATTTGCATAATATTCTAATACATCTGCATTTTCCATAAATATTTTTATCGTATAATTAATTATATCATCAAAATCTATTGCATTATTTTCTTTTAATCTTTTTTGATATATCTCATATACTTCTGCTATTTTTGCTTTTCTAAAGTCCCCTTGTGCCTTTACTGCATAAACATCTGGCTCTAGCATATCATTTTTAGCATTACTTATTTCTGACATTACAGACCTATCACTAAACATCTTATCATCTAATTGCAAATCTTTTAAAATTTGTTTAACCATAGTTTTTTGGTCTGATGTATCAAATATTATAAATGATGAATCAAATCCTATTCTATCTATAAATTTTCTTAATATTCTTACACATATTGAATGGAATGTTCCAACCCACATATCTTTTGCAGCATCTCCAACTAATAATTCTATTCTCTCTTTCATTTCTTTTGCCGCTTTATTAGTAAAAGTGATTGCTAAAATATTCCAAGGTAGTACCTTTTTTTCTCCCATTAAATATGCAATTTTATGTGTTAATACTTTTGTTTTACCACTTCCTGCACCAGCAATTACAAGACATGGTCCTTCTGTATTTACTACTGCTTCGTATTGTTTATCATTTAATCCTTTTAGTATTTCTTCCATTTTTTCTCTCTTTCTTTTAAAATATTTGTTTGTATTTTATTACTTTTTTTTAATTTTTGCAATAGATTTTTAATACAAAATATACTTTGCATTTTATCCTCAAAAATACAAAGTATATTTTATTTATTCTTCTTCTCCTTTTAATCTTTCAGCTCTATCTGCTGCAATTAAATTGTCAATCATCTCATCCAAATCTCCATTTAAGAAGTTTTCCATTTGGAATATACTCATCCCAATTCTATGGTCAGTTATACGTCCTTGTGGATAATTATATGTACGAATTTTTTCACTTCTATCTCCACTACCAACTTGTGTTTTTCTTGCATTAGCTATTTCTGAATCTTGTTTTTCTTTTTCTATGTTATATAATTTTGACCTAAGCATCTTCATAGCATATTCTCTATTTTGTAATTGTGAACGTTCTGTTTGACATTCAGCAACTATTCCTGTTGGTTCATGTATAAGTCTTACGGCTGATGAGGTTTTATTAACATGTTGTCCTCCAGCTCCAGATGCCCTAAACACTTCCATCTTTATATCTGCTGGATTTATATCAATTTCTACATCTTCTATAACTGGTAAAACTGCAACGGTAGCTGTTGATGTATGTATTCTTCCACTACTTTCTGTATCTGGAACTCTTTGGACTCTATGTACGCCACTTTCGAACTTTAATCTACTATATGCTCCTTTTCCTGTGACCATAAATGATATTTCTTTATATCCACCTAGCTCTGTTTCATTTTCGTTTAATATGTCTATTTTCCAATGTTTTCTTTCTGCATACATAGAATACATTCTAAACAATGTTCCTGCAAATAATGCTGCTTCTTCTCCACCAGCACCACCACGAATTTCGCAAATGATGTTTTTATCATCATTTGGGTCCTTTGGTATTAACAATGCCTTTAATTCATCTTCTATATGAGGAATATTTTCCTTTGCCTCGTAATAATCTGCTTCTGCTAATTCTTTTAGTTCCTTGTCTTCCATCATCTCTTTAGCATCTTCCATTCTTTGTTTTTCTTTTTTATATTCCCTATATTTTTGTACTATTTCTTCTATTGAACTATGTTCTTTTATTAATTTTTGCCATTCTGTTTGATTTGCAATTACCTCTGGATTACTTATCAATTTAGTTAATTCTTCATACCTTGCTTCTACAATTTCTAATTTGTCAAACATAATTATTCTCCTTTTCTCTAAATTCGTTTTATATTATACTATATATTGGTACTTTTTTCAAGAGCATGCTTATATTTCAACAAAATTATAATTAATATTTTCTCCAAATAATATATCTTTTTCTCTATGGCTACATGTAAATATTATTATTTGCCTATCCCTAAATTCATTAATTAAATAAATTAATATATTTTTTAATCTTTCATCATCATAATAAGCAAATGACTCATCTAAAATTATTGGCACTTTTTCATTTGATATTTCATCTAACATCGCAAGTCTTAAGGATAAATATAATTGGTCAATTGTTCCGGTGCTTAATCTTTCAGCTGGAATATAATTACCATTTTCTAATTCGACTATTAAACCTTGTTCATCATTGAAATTTAGTTTACAATATTTTCCTCTTGTTATTGTTTCTATATTTTTTGATAACTTTTCTGTAAATACTGGGCTTACACTGTTTTTCATATTATCATATGCTCTTGCTAATAACATTTTTACTAATTCAATACTCGTATTATTTTTCTTTAATTCTTCATACTGTTCTTTAAAAGAATATAGTTCTTCTTCTAAACAAGATAAATTTTCCAACTGTGGTTCAATATTTTCTTTTTGTAATTCTAATATTTTTTCCTCTAATTCAACATCAATATTATTTTGTCCAATAATAAAAGTTATTCCTTT
>OLNW01002874.1_pt1 | contig 14066 bp, 6 predicted proteins | sample 1672121 | NCBI WGS metagenome assembly OLNW01 (sample SAMEA3136648, study PRJEB25190) | human gut metagenome
CCATGAAATTTTACATACCATCTTGTTATATAAAGTTTTTTCTTCTATAAATTGGGTCGTGAATCTATGTTGGGCGGCAAACGCTTTAATATAGTTATGCAAATCAAATGTTTCTCCATGATAATTGAATTGTCTATAGTTACTCCATGAATTAGGTACAAATATTAATAGCACAATTCCTGGGAACTGTTCTGAAAGTTTTTGCCCTTCTGTACAAATAGTTTTTGCTAAATTAATGGCACTTTTAGGATTATCATTTATTGATACCCATTTTTCAGAATGTATTTCAGGAATATCAAGTCTACAGTTATAAATATTACTAAAACCGGTATAATGATGTACATAGTCGGATAATTTATCTGCAGATACTGTAGAATTTAGTCTTTTTAGAAATTCACTAAATTTTAAAGAATAAGAAGTAGGACAGATACTGCCAATGCATACATCTTTAGGGAATACATCAAAATAATTCGCATCGAAAGGTCTGTATTTTGATAATCCTCTCATCGGATTGTCATCATATGCTGGTTTATTAACGTATGGATTTATAAATTCAAGCTTGGGTTCGTTAATGTGTATGCCATGATATAATGTTTGATTTATATTATATCCCTTCGGAGAATATATCGTTATGTTACCTTGTCCGTAATGGTGTATTTCAGCATAACCACGATTATTGGATATTTTAAAGATAAAACCACTTCGTGAATTAACAGGTATCTCAAAACATAATCTTTTACCATTAAACATTATATTACACCATTCTTGTAATTTCTTCTCATATTGCTGATTTCTCATTTTATCCAAATACTCATGAGAGTATTGTTGTTTGATCTCCTTTTTTATTTGGCCATTAGAAATAAAATAGACTGTTGGAGTGATTGAAAACAAGACATATTTCTTTTGTTGGACAAATGATAATCCACATTCAATAGCTTCATGTATTGTTACATTATTCTTATTTGCATAAATATCTTTTTTTATATAGCATAGAACGCTTGTAATCAACACCTAACCCTCTAATTTGAGAGATTCCATAAAGTGCATCTTTGAGAAATAATTCTTTAAAATGACTATTCTTCTCTATTTCATTAATAGAAATATGAACACGCTCAATTTCACTAATTAAATTTTTCCCAAAAACTTCATTGATAGTAGATACAGTTGAGATGGCATATACTTTGTCTTTATATGGTACAGCAATAAGGGGTTTTTCTTTAATCTTTTCTCTAAGATATTTCCATCTGTTTTCATTCTCATCGTATGAAATTTGAAACTGAAATATTTCATCGGGAAAAGTAGCTGGAATTAGATTACTTTTCAGATATTTTTTTGTATTTCCATCCTGTATGTAAAATGGAGTTGTTGTATTGTCTATACTTATTACTTTAAGTATTTCATTGATCTCCTCTTGTTTATTAGAATCTTCATTAAAACAGAATTTTACAAGAGATAACATGACGTTATCAAATCCGTTTGTGTCAATATAAAACGCTTGTCTTCCAGCAGATCGAATAGTTTGAATCAAATCTGCTATTTCTGGTGTAATATCCTTGCCGTAGCCACACCAATACAATCTTCCTGCTCCCTTATCCGTAAAAGCTTCTTTCAAAGCAGACATAAGGGATTTATCTCTTCCACTATATCCTATGATAATTAAATTTTTGTCAACAAAATAACGTCGCAAAGCTGAAACAAATTCACTATTCTGTGAATCTAGTTCTTTCTCTGTATTTTTGAGTGTTCTAAATTTACAATCTCCATGTAATGCTATATAAAGTAATTCACTTGAACTTTCTGTCCTATATATACGATCAACGCAATCAAGATTTATAGCTATAGGTGTTATATTGGCTTGTTGTGCAGCTCTTTCCACGAGTCCATCGAAATTTGTACTCCAGACAGATTTTACAATTCCATATTTATTCAACAGACATAGCAATTTATATCCTACATACGGACTTTTTCCATTGCACAGGCTTTCAAAATATTTAGTTCTGTCCGCATCTATTGGATATGAAGCTTCGGCATAAAAAGAATATTCTTCTGGACTCCCCAATTGTGGATATTTCCCTTGCACATCTAACCATTTCTGAATGATGTCTTTACTTAAATCAGATTTTTTGGGATCTACTAATTTTTTTTGATTACCTGATAATGATTGATATATTAAAAATTTCCAATCCCATATGCAATCATTTGCCGATTGAATACCAGATGAGATGGATGCACCGGCACCTAATAGGACACCAAATGACCCATCTAAATTTTGTTTGATTGATCGTAAAAAAGCATCAAATTCTAAATATAAATTTTCGGGCATATTCATAGTCGTTGGTTATCGTGATTTTATTATTTCTCGTATATCTGACTCACAGTCTCGGCTGTTTCTTTCATCATTTGTCGTAATGACTCAGGGGCAATAACCTCTATTTGTGCACCAAACGAACGGAGCAAAGAACGTAACTCATAATTATTTTGGACTTTTAAGGTTATCTTCCAATATCCATCTTCAAGAGGTGTTGTCACTGCTGATTGAGATTCATGAAGTGGCTTAGTCACAATATATCCAATGGCTTTATCACTAACCTTTAAAATGACTTCTTCTACAGGAGCATTTGAACGCGAAACGCCGACGATATCGCTAAAGTATTCTTTAAAATCTATTCCTTCAGGTTGTATTATGTATGGTTTAGATGTTTCCTTTACTCCTTCGATTCTATCAATTGCAAAGTTTGATAGATAATCCGAGTCTTTATGTTTGCCGATCAGAAACCAGCGATTATTATATTGTTTAAGATGATAAGGAGTAACAATTACAGTTCTAGCATCCTTCCCAAATGGATGATATATAATTTCAATTACCCTTTTGTTAACAATTGCATTAAAAATGGGTTTATAGTATAAATCCATTCCTTTGAGATAGGGATTATGCTGAAAACTTACAACTGAATCCAGACTATCTCCTAATTTACTGGTCGTATATAGTCTTTTTTCAAGGTCGTTTAACCACTCAAATTGTGGTACTCCATCGAAACGTTTAAGAAGTATCAATGCATCATAAATCAAATTGAGCTCTTCTTGATTGATAGGTTGATTTTTAATAGAAGCCCCTTTGGTATGGTATATTTTCTATGTCCATCTCGAATGGCATCTATCTCCATACTATATCCTTCTTCACTTTCAATGAATTTTAGATCTTCTTGTACTTGACGTTTTTTTACTCCGCAACCATCTTTCGTTTCTCCATTATACAGATAGAGCGCTTCATTGCAGGCATCTACTAAATCCTCAATATAGTAACGCCTAGACCAATTGCTCAGGCATTTATCTATAATCTGGTATCTTAACTGTGCATTTTTATTTGTTGGCATAGGCAATACTATTTATCAAACAATACAAAGCTAATTATGAACAATGCAGTCTTTCTGCATTGTTCATAATCTTTTATATTAAATCTTCTAATTTATCTACTATTGCAGCAATTTCTGTAGAATCAATACTTCCGTTCTCATGGTCAACTGTAGTAAATAAATTTACTCCTTCTATGTAACCGATTGATTTATAAAAATCTCGTTTCTTTTCCCATGATTCCTTATAGGCGGGATTATCTAACATTCCTAAATGTTCCCAAAGAATGGTATCTCCAGATGCATCTTCAAAAGTAAAATCAGGAATACATCGGCGGCCGTTATCTTCTATCATTCTTTCATATTCAAAGTCAATACCTCGTTCATATAGTATATTAGCAATAATTACTTCAGACTTGCTACGTACGATTAAACCTGGCTTGAATCAATCCTTCCACATATGGAATGTTTGAAATATCTTCACGAACAGATGTAGAAAAAAGATTTGTATTTCGCTTAGCTAGAACTGACATCTGAGGTTTAGTATACTCGATTAACCACGATATATTATCTTGTATCAACAGAATTAATTTCTTTCTTGCTCGTGTTAAAGCTGTATAGATTAGTTCACGTGAAAGTATACGTCCGCTTTTAGGAAGAACAACCAACACAGTATCAAAATCGCTCCCTTGACTCTTATGGATAGTTATAGCATAAGCCAAGTCTATTGTATTATCAGCCTCATCCGACTTAGAAGAATAATATGAAAATCTCTTGTTGGGTAACCCGGTAAAAACAACTGTCGATTTCTTTTCCCTCTTATTTGCATAATTAACAAAACCTATTTGACCATTTGAAAGTTGACATTCTTCTTTACTCGTAGATTTCTTGCGTTCATTCTTTAATTGAATGACCTTATCTAGAGCAGATATGGTAATAGGAGCTATTTCTATTGAAAAATTTTTATTTATACCAACCCACTCTTGGAAATACGAATTAATCTGGAATGTTCCCCATACCGGATTTTTTACTGGGGATAAAACCTGAAATTTTTCAACCTTTGACGGATCATTTAAGGCTTTATTTACATCGTCAAGTCCTATAGATTTACGAATCTTATCGGATAAAGATTTACCTTCCTCTTCTGGCAACTCTTTTTCAATGGCCTCTTTCAAGCAGTCTTTAAGGTCGTTTTCATCATTCCAAGTATAAACAACCAAGTCATTATTAAGATTTCCTTTGGCAACTTGCTCAAAAATGAGATCGGAATTCTTTGCAGGTTTTTCTCCAGAGAACCATGATGCTAAAGTCAATATGTCAGAGTCTCCTGTATTAATAGTTCTTACAACATATCGTAATTTTGTTATTGCCGATCTTAAATATTCGTCTTTATTATCCTTTAGGTAGTTAAATAAGTCTGCAAATGGTCTGCCAGGGCCAATAGGAGGTAATTGAAATGGATCTCCAATTAAAATTATTCGATTAATGTTCTTTAAATCCAATGCTTTCATTAAGACATAAAAGTCCTTACATGTAAGCATGGAGCACTCGTCAATAATGACATTTTTGGCTCCACAGTATTTACGTTTTTCTGCATCTTCAGGAACACAAGGTGTCATTGTATCCCAGTCAAAGAAACCCTGACGCGTCAGAAATTGCGCAATAGTTAGGGCTTGAATATCTGCAGACATGTTACCCAAGCGAACTCGCGCTTTCCCTGTAGGAGCCAAAAGGAGTGTACCTTCTGCTTTTATTTGTGGCGATTTTAAGAAAGCTTTGACAACTGTAGTTTTGCCTGTTCCAGCTGGACCTGCCAGCACAGAAAGGCGCTTACTGCAGAACATTTCCAATGCCTTTACCTGGTCAGCTACAGCATTACGGCATCGCTCATTTGCTTCATTGTAACCATCAATAGATGCTTTAACGATCGTATTCCAGTCTTCTTTTAATGGTGATTTGACATCCTTTGAAGCACGACCTTTGAATATCTTACGCAAATAATCATCAATTTCTTTATATTCCTTCAACTGCAGTGCACACCTGTCATCAGTATTAAGATATATAGTTTTTTCTTCAATGAACTCTTTGTTTGACATTAAATAATTATATGGCAGTTGATGATTGTCCGCAGCCAAACAATCTTTTATATATAACTCAATCTCGTTTGCAGAAATTAATGTATCACCATCACTGAGACTTGCCACAAGTTTTGAAATGATAAATGAGCGGATCCTTCTATTATCAATTACGGATTCCACTAGTGAAGGAGCTTTTGGAGTCCATTTGCCTTGAATCTTAGGGTCAGCCATTATGCCAAGATCAATCATTTCGGTTGTAACAGGAAGATAATTTTCAATAAGACTCTCCTCGCTGATAATATATGGATTATTTAATAATTCATCATAGCAGCCAGGACTATCAAACCACCATTTTATTACTTCCGAATTTATTTCAAAACGTGATAGCAGTTCCAGTACTTGTCTTTGGTTACTTAGAGTATTTTTCCAAAGAATACGATAATGAGTAAGTTCACTTTTATATACGGAATCAGGAAGAGACAATTCATCTTTCATCAATTTATCAAAGGCTTCCCATGGATTATCTTTAACCCTACAATATCCATTATTTCGTAAATCCTGTTCAATTATAAATGCATAATTTACCCCTATTGCTGATAAAGCCTCGGCGAAAGCTGGGAAAGGACCTATCATATCCTTCACCTTTGCAATTTGGGAATCTATCCACAAAATTTGTTGTTTCCAGTTTCCTCCGACAAGTCCATGATTAATGACACATTCTAAACATTTCCTGGCTACATTCAAAATAATCAACATGCTATGGTTACTAACATATTCACAACCATACGACAACTCGTTAAAAATTTTCTGGCTATTGCCTAGCTTTGGAATGGTAATTTTTATTTCATCAATTACTTCTTGTTTTGATTTTCCTGTTTGGGCTTTTACATAGTCTTCATCAAGTGACATATATTCATGATATGGCAAAAGAAATCCTTTTGACTTCTTCAAATCAGTTCTTATACCATGTTCAAAAATCAAATCCCAAAAAGGATATGTATAATCAGTTGTTGTCTCATATGTTTGTAGCGGTAAAACTTTAGTAATTTCACCTATACCAACGATTAATTTTGCATCTTCATCAATTGGATTACCACTTTTGCAATAGAAAACTCCGAGTGAAGTGCCAGCTTCTATATTTAATCTAAAGTGATTTAATATTTCAAACTGTCTCTCTTTTCCATATACCCAAGATGTAGGAAACGGTGCAGTTTCATCATCAGACATATTCGGATATTTATGATTCAGTTCTTCCTGATAATCACGAGATAGATATCGGAAAGGTATTCCAAAAAAGCTATATGGTTTGAGTTCTATTGTTGTAGGTAAGAGCTTTGCATGTGGAGTCTCTCCAAAAGCATAAACATGTTTGAAGGTTCTTTTATATGGCTTCTCATTCATAAAACCACCATTCTCGCCAACACAAGCAGGTAATTGATCTTGCTTGAGAGAATTCCAATCCTTTCCTGCATAAGTTTCTTCTTTGTTCTCATCTTTTTTTTCAGATATATTGTGAAGCATCATGCAGAATGGATTATTTTTCGGACATTGACAAATAGTTCCATTCCATTTATTATCGTGCCAAGGCACACGGATTGATATATGTTTCATGATAATCGTCTTATTTCGTATTAATATTATTTCCTACAATCTTGGCAAACGCATCAGCACATTTCTTAATATCTTCATACTCTGCTAGTTTTTTGCCACTAAGGTTATTGTCTGTCCAATATTCAATATCTTTTGCATACACGTCTTTGATGGAGCTTTGTAGCGATTCTATTTTAAGAGGAACAGGAAGATTACTTATTTGCATATTATCAATGATTCTTTTGAAATAAGCAAAATCACCTTCTATGATAAATCCCTTATCTGCTGCTATACGATAAATCGCAATCCAATGTCTTTGCTTGTTCAAAGGTGACTTTTTAGGCTCATATCCTATAAGCTGGCAAATGCTCTTTTTCAGAGTTGCGATTCGTTTTTCTTCTGGCCAATCCTTTACGTTCGCTTCAGCGACCAGTTGTTGGTCATCATTTTCTTCATTATAATATGGATGCAACTGAATTACTTTATGGACATAAGAATTTTCTTTGTGAACACTTTCGGACTTTTGTATTTCATGTCCATTCATTTCCAAATCTGTAATAGAAGAGCCTGTAGCATAGAAATACATGGTCAGGATGATGCTGATTGCAGTATCAACTTCCTGTTCTGAAGCTGTAGGAGAAATATGTGATTCACTGTTTCTCCAGCCTTTAATGAGCATAAGGTATTGATATAGCTGCTGCTTTCCTTCATCCGTGCTGTATTTCAGATTCCACAGACATTTATGAGCATAAATCACGTTTTTCCAAGTTACATCTTCACCCGGATTTTGGGCAGGAACTTCATGGCCTTTCATCAGATAATATAATTTCTTCAGATATGCTTCAAACTTGGTGACCAATAAATTAAATGCCACAAACTTATCTACGATAGTTGCTTTCTTACCGTACAGATTTGTAAATGCCCGCTGAATAAACATGCCTACATTGTCCAAAGAATCAATTGACGGTGTGTCTATTACATAGAATGCGCTGTCTATAATCTCGTCGATAGGACGCATTTGTGGAAGCACTGTGGTCAAAGTTGTTTTCAGAATACTCCGGATATTATCTTTTATGACGGCCATGTCTACATGCTGTACTTCGTCTGTAATAACGTCTTCGTCTTGCGGCACCTGTTCTTCTTCGGATTGATAATTCTCCTCCATGTTCAAGTACGCTTTCAGAATATGTTCTCTACAACTGCTGTCTAAAATAAACTCTCGAAGTAATTTGTCTGCCTTGGGAATAACCAGACGAGCCGGAACCTCTGTACCTTCTACTTTGGCAATGAATTCACGGGTCTTGGTCATGTTCAATGTCAGCTTCAGGTTGTCAAACTGGCTGAACTCATTCAGATTCTGTTCCGTTACATTACGACTCATGATGTGCTCCAGTTGACTGGCATTTAAACCGGTCGCTTCGGCCAGAATCATTACTTGTTTGTGTAATTCACGGAATTGGTATTCTGCGATATAATCATAAATCGTCTTACCCGGCGACAGATGCAAATCTCCACTTTGCAGGTCGTGCAGGATAATCATTGCCGTACGCTGATCCTTTTGTGATAGAGAAGCAAAGGTTTTGTGCAACTCTTTAAAGGCTTCTTTGGTCAGTTCGCTTCCCGGACCGGACATGTAGAGGTTCTTGATGAACTTCACAAACTTGGAGTTGATATATTCGGCATCGATCGTACCCGTACCTGTTTCTGTGATATAGGTATCAATAGGATAGTCAAAATCATTTCCTTCCGTACTGCCATCTCCATTACCTTCAAACAGTTCCCTGTATCGTTGCAGCAGAATAAGGTAAGTCTGTTCGTCCAGTTCCATTTTGACGTAGGTATAGGTATCGCCATGCTGGAACTCATATTCATCCTTATCCCATGTGAATCCTTGCAGCTTGGCTGCTTCCAGCAGATGAGTCATCTGGCTGAAATCTTTGGCAAACATATTCCTGTCTTCTCTTGATTCCGGCAATTTGGTAAAGTTTTCGATTTTCTGTGCCTGGAATATATCCCTTATGTGCAAGAACTTCTGGTTGATATTTGTCAGATTGCTTTCCAGTTTATCGACAAAAACACCTAACGGCCTGTCCACATATACATCGAGTGCATCGTTGATATTCTGCTCCATGGTGTAAGGGAAAGAGTAATAGCGGATAATGCCGAAAGGCTTGTCCGGACCAAACAGGCGGTTGGTGCGTGAGAACGACTGGATAATGTCCACATATTTCATTACCTTATCCACATACAGCGTATTTACCCATTTGGAATCATAACCTGTCAACATCTGTGAGACCACAATAAGCAGGTCTATCTGCTGTGTGTGATCATGTTCTATATTGAGGTAAGGCTTCTTGTGTGCCAGTCTTTTGGCCACATCCTTTTTGTATTTGGCATATGTGGAAAGCTGGAATGTTGTTCCATATTTCCGGTTATAGTCATCCAGCATCTCCAGCAAGGCATCTTCCTTGGCAATTCCGCCATCAGAATTGTCTATGTTGTTGTCGAATACGGCTACCACATTCAGGGAAGGATATTGCTCCTTGAATATCCGATAATAAGCTATTGCCTCAGGTATATTCTTTGTAGCCAGAATTGCGTGGAATTTACCGTTCTTGCTCAGTTTATCCCTTCCACTTGCGATGTCGGCTGCGACAGCCTGGTGATGAACAGGCTGCTGATACAAGTCTTTAGGCAGATAATGTTCTATTCCGTGTAAGGTTTCATCTCCTTCCTTATAAGTGTCCGGCATCTTCAGTTCATTCATGAACATGTTGTAAATAGACATTTTCTGTTCGTCATTTTCAATCTCCTCGATGCTGTTTACCTTCAGTTGGGAGAATGCCACTTTTTCGCGAAGCTCATTGTCTTCGTAGGTTCTCACCATATACGGATCGAATCCCAATACGTTGTGATCAGGGATTCCGTTGGCGATGGTGTATTTATGAATCATGTCGCCGAATATGGTTTCGGTCATGATTTCATGCTTGGCGTTTTCTTTGAAGACTGGTGTTCCCGTGAAACCGAAAAGCAGGGCTCTTTTGAAGGTATTCTTGATACCTATCAGCATATCGCCGAACACGCTACGATGACATTCGTCTATGATAAATACCAGTCGTTTACGATCTATCAAATCAATGTCATCTTGCGAAATATCTTTCCCTGCTTTGATGTTCGACATCTTCTGAATAGAGGTCACAATCAGTCGGTCGTCGTTATCTGTACTTTTGAGCTTACTCAACAGGATAGCTGTGTTCTGCGTATCCTGAATAGCTTCGTCTTCTCCCGCAAATCCACGGTATTCATCCAATGATTGCACGCTCAGCTCAATGCGGTCCAATAGAAATACCACTTTGTCTGCATCGCCGGAATTGGCTATAAGCTGTGCTGACTTGAAACTGGTCATGGTCTTTCCGGAACCGGTGGTATGCCACACGTATCCGCCACGATGCTGATGAGTATCCCAGTTAGTCTTATGCGTTATGTCACTGATTTTGCTGGCTGCAAAATACTGATAGCTGCGAAGTACTTTCAGTGTCTTATCCTTATCGTCGGCAATGGTATAATAACCGATTAGCTGATGTGCCATGGGGATGCTGAGCAAATCGGATACAATTCGCCTCCAGTCTCGTATGATTGTGTTGTTAAAGTCTTCCCAATGGAAATAGAATTCCGGCTTGAAATTCTCTTCTTTGCCCGGATTGGCAAAATAGAGTGTTTCTTCCGGAGTCATGGCCACGAAAATCTGCACCATCTTGAAGATACCGTTGTCGAATACACCTTCGTGGGTATAACGCTTAATCTGAAAGGTAGCCTGACTTACATCTACTTTGGAACGTTTCAGCTCTATATGAATCACCGGCATGCCATTGATGAGCAACATCACATCGCCCCGTCGGTCACCGCCCAACGGGTGCGAAGCCTTGAAACGAGGTTGGCGGGCAATCTGGTAGCGGCTCTGTCCGGCACTGATTTCGCGTGCATCGAAAATCTTCAGATATACTTCCTTGCCGTAATTGTTTGTATCGGCAGGATTGTCGCGTTTGATACATACCTGTCCGCCATTGATAAACATATTCATGGCGTATGGGCTGTCGCACAGATTCACCTGATCGATGATTTGGCGCATCTCACTCGCAGTAAGCGGATAATTGCCTAATTTGTTGATGTCACGGTTGTTGTCAAAGAGAATCTTTGCCCAGTTCTGGATCAAATCATCTTCTGTGGGTTGTACAAGGACTTCCTTTTCCCAACCGTGATGGGGGAGAAGGTCGACCAAGGCTTGTTCAAACAGACTTTCCTTGACGAAATATTGTATGTCGTTTATATTATCCATATTTACTCCATTAAAGGTTTGAATGATATTTTACACAAACATCTTATCCAGACAAGCTGCCTTGATTTGTTTTAGCTTTTCAAGGCGTTGGGTTTGGAGAGAGATTTGTTTATCAAGATTTGAAAAGAATAATCCTATTTTAACTTGTTCATTTTTTGAAGGGATCAATACTATTTGTTTGTACAAATCATCCCACACAATGTTCTTTCTACACAAACTAGCACCTGCTGTTGTTGCATTCAGGAAAAAAACTTTTGTAGAATCCATTTTTATCCATTGTTGTAGGAATAATGGTGATATATTAACGATTTCGTAGACCTTGTAAGCTGGTGATATAAGTCCATGCTCAAATCTTAAATTAACATTGGCATTTCCTAAATGGAGATTTTGGGTTGAAAGAATTAGCATATTCTTTTTTATTTTCTTATATCCAATATTAGAAGCTCCTCTTTGATGTCCAAATAATTCAGAGTTTAAGTACACTCCTGTAATTGCGGACGATAATAAAATATCCTCATTCTCTACTGTTGACCTTTCATAACTTTCTTTTAAGAATGACCCAAAAGGAATTTTTTCCCATTCTCCTTCAAATCCTTTAAATCTTACTTTAGGTACAGTTTCTCCTTCTTGTGGAAACATAGATTGTAGGCTTGCATCTTTTATTTGTTTTAAAGATACAAGTTTCTTTGATGTGGTTTGAATTAATGAATCTAATGACTGGAAATAAGATGCTATCTTTTGCTGTTCGTCATAACTAGGAGCACAATTTACCTCTATTGAATTTATTATATTTTTGGATAGACTTGGAACTCCTGTGGATTCATCGTATTTTAACCAATCAATTCTTTGAAATATGCAATTACAAAATTGTAAGTTATTATATTTACGAGGTATTGCATAAAAGAGTGTATCAACAGTCCAAAAAGGTGCTTTTAATATATATGGTTTGTTAATAGTACCTTTACGTCCTATTCCTATAGCATCTTTATCGTAAGATAAAGCTGCGTTAACACTTAACATGTATCCACCAGTTCCATATACAGGTATATTCCCATTACATAAGTGCTTATAATCCATTCCACTATTCAGTTGAACGAGTTCATCCAATGTTTTTTTGTTCCAAGTTTTATCTAATCCTTTAAATCTAATTTCAGGTACGTTCATATACTTATTTCTTTTCACCATTAATCAACTCATTAAGTCCTAATAAAGTAAACTCATCTCCAGTCAGTTCACCAATAAGATCAGATAATTCTTTTTGGGATTTTCCCAAGTCCTCATTCAACTGCTTATAACTTATAGCATATTTCTTACCTAATGTAAGCACTTTAGTTTCAAAAGCCGACAAAACCTCAGTGAGCGTTTCATCAATACCTTTGATAATAGGATCAATCCATTTTTTATGCAGGAACAGAGAAATATCTTCGTCAGAAAGATTCTCTATCGCTTCTACCGTTTTGTCAATAAGAGCCTGCTTTGCCTCCTTGATTTGTTTGTTTTTGTTTTTCTGTTCCTCCCAGAGTTTGACAATCTTCTTCAGTTTCTCTTTAGTTTCCTCTTCCACCGCATCCTTTTTGGCTTTTGCTCCCGCAGTAATGGCTTTCTTATCAAAGGCATTTTCCTTTTCACTATCCAAATAAGCCTCAGATTCCTCTTCTGAGAAGCTTTCACGGATTTCATCCAGTTCACCTGAGATTTCTTCTACCCGCATCTGTAAACCGGCTATAGCTTTCAGTTCATCTTGAAATTTTTCCTGTTGTACCAATTCAAAAGGAATAATGCGGCCTTTCAAACCATCTGGCACTTCAATCTCTTCGTCGCCTTTCTTTACCAGTTTATAAGCAGGTTCTACTACTCTTACCGCTCCAATGCCTTCCTGCTGTATGGTCTCAATGTCGTTGGTGATGCCCTGCCAGTTGTCAGCCAAAGCTTGATAGGCTGCATACCGGTTAATAAGTGGTGTTTCATGCAAACGGGCAAAAATATCATCGGAAATAGCATCCAGTTCTTTTTGTGGATTTATCGTATCTACATGATCAATCAGCCGATGATGAACACTATTGGCAAAACCTTCGAAAGCCCGTGCAAACCTCTTCTGGAAGGCTTTCACGTCTGCATTCTGCTCTATAACTGATTGAGTATCTTCGGCCCTCAACTGAGAATAAGGTTTGTCTGTATCCGCTCTAAACAATTCTTCACGCAAAGAAGGGAATGTGTCCCAATATTTTTGAAGTTCGTCAATCTCACTGTGAGGGATGCCTCCGAACATGGTGGCATAGATGTCGAACTTTTCAACAGGATCACTGGAATCTACATAACGAGGGATATTCAGATTGTAACCGTTTTGACGGATTTCATCACGGGACACTGTACGGGAGTATCCGGGAATCGTCTTTCGCTCGCGTACCGTATCGGCAATACGTTTGATATCACATTCGCGCAACTTGTTATTTTTTCCTTCCTTAACAAAACCCTTCGAGGCATCGATAATCAGCACGTCGTCATTGTCACGATGCTGTTTGAGCACCATAATGAGGGTAGGAATACCTGTGCCGAAGAAAATATTGGCGGGCAGACCGATGATTGCATCAATGTTGTTGTGGTCAATCAGATTTTTGCGAATCGTACCTTCTTCACCACCACGGAACAGAACGCCGTGGGGCAGAACGATGGTCACAATACCATCATTACGGATGTGGTACAGGTCGTGCA
>OLNW01002892.1_pt1 | contig 13981 bp, 13 predicted proteins | sample 1672121 | NCBI WGS metagenome assembly OLNW01 (sample SAMEA3136648, study PRJEB25190) | human gut metagenome
CTCTGCTATCGTTAGTGCAATGGTTGAACAGCGCACTTCTCTCGGTCTTAGTCAGAGAGAACTTGCCTCTATGTGTGGTATTGCACAATCATCCGTAGCACGTATAGAATCTTGTAAGACTGTTCCAAGTCTTGATACTTTGCTTAACATATTCAGACATCTTGGCCTGCAGCTTACTGTCACTCCAACTAAATCAACAATATAATTCTTTAGGGAATCTCATTTGAGGTTCCCTTTTTACATTCTATATAATTTCTGCCAATACTTTAACCTGTGCAATGGCAGCTTTCCTTAATTCCCTGCTTTTAATCTGCTGTAACACCATAGCCATCTGCATTATCTCATCTTCAATATTTACAGCATTCTCCTCTGTAAGATAAGTGACCGAAGTCTCCAGAACTCTTGATACTTTCTTCAGAACACTGATTTTAAAATCAATCTTATCATTTTCATAATCTGAAATCGTGCTCTTTCTGGTAAACATTGCTTCCGCAAGCTGCTCCTGTGTCATCCCTTTTTTGATTCTACATTCCTTAATTCTCTGTCCTATTGTCTTTTCCATTCTTTTCTCCATTTCTGGAGTCCAAAACGGAAATATGCATGAACCTGTACCCGGCATAGAAAAAGAGCCTGCAAAACGTACTTAAATAAAACAATCAAAAAGTCTCTCTGACCTTTGTTGTCATATTTCCGTTTTGCAGGCTCCTGATAGTTCTTTGCTAAATTCAGCTCGTTTACAAACTCTTGCCTGGCGTGGTCGTCTATAAGGGTTCACGGTAATTCCAGATTCCATGTTCTGGAGCCTCTGCCCAATCTGACGGTTCAGCCACCGGCTCATTCTATTTAATTGTATATATAAATATTTCTGCTGTTACATTGCTCTCTTCTGTTTTCTCAACGCTTCCATATCCGTAGAGCATCGGCTGGAAACTTCCTGTCCGGGCTTTTTTCCCCGACAATTCTCAAATATCCTCATATAGACTTCATCAACTACCCCTACTATCTCCTTCCGGCATCTGGAACATGTTATCTCAACACTGCAGTTCCCTGACACCTTAAACAACTGCTTGCCGCATGCCAGGCAGCTGACATATTTCATCTTAACTCTCTCTGTCATCATCAAAGTCCTCCTGACGTGTACATTCTGTTGTACCATTCAACGGATAAGGGAAATGAAAACCATTGATGATTATATCTGTAGGACAAATTAGTTCCGATGTGCCGAAGTCCGCACCATCCATCCTGTACTCTTCTTGCTGACCTTTTCTATCGGTAAATACCATTAAAGAATTTATCGCTCCTCCATAAACCACATGTTATTGTCTTCATAATACAGATGGCTCTCCCTGCCATCCACAATAAATGTATACCTTATCCCTGCTCTGCCTACTTTCAGGCTTGCAGCTCTTCTTACATCTGTTACCTTCTGAATCTCATATACATGGCCGTCCTTCCATATAAAACTTCTTGGAAGTAATCTGCCATCTGCCGTAAACTCAGCCATGACATTCACATATACTTTGCTGCTTTCCATGTTAATTCAATCCCTCCTATCCAAAATATCCATGAGGATGTACCTTTTCCGCCGGTACCGGCTCTTTCCTTGACAGCAACGAATATGAGATGTTCTCCTCTCCTGACATTCCGGAAGCTGCAACCTTCGGCGTATATGTAGATGGTGACAGTATGAAGCCTAAATACCATAATAAGGAACTCATCTGGATTGAACAGACCGCCTGCCTTGATGATGGCGAAATAGGTATCTTCTATCTTGATGGAAATGCATATGTGAAGAAATTTCAGAATAACAGACTCGGAACCTACATCATATCGCTCAATAAAAAATATGATCCGATTCCGGTTACAGAGAACAGTTCTTTCAAAATTTTCGGCCGTGTCCTTTCGTAAGTCCTGTTTTTGGGACACTCGCTCACGCAAAAAAGCCCGTCCAGAATAGATTTTTTTCATCTAATCTGAACGGACTTATCCGACAGGCCTTTTACCGGCAAGACTATAGTGTTTTACTTTCCATCATTTCTTACTTTTACAGCCCAAACCTCATCCTACTTTGTACATAATCCCTACGGCTGACAGTTTCAAAAAATATGGATTGATGACAAGAAATCAGTTTCGCTGACAAAATCAGTTCTCCATGACACATTTCGCTGACAAATTTGTCACCGAAAATGCTGTTTTTGCATGAAAAAAGCAGCAATGACCTTTCTCATGTCATTGCTGCTTTATTTCAATGTTCCCTGGGGGAATCGAACCCTCAACTGCCTCTTAGGAGTTCGAGTCACCTTAGTTACCACTTGTTACCTGATGTCAACCAAATCCAGTATTTATCAGGAAAGTAGGCACTTAATTGAAAATCCTTGTCAATATAAAATAATAGAAACAAACCGATTTTTGATGTTCTCTGTTAGCAGTTTGTTAGCAATGCTAACGTACGGGATTAACTAATGTGTACATCAAAATTCATAAACATGACCATCATTCCCCTGTTGCTCTCGGTAATGATTGATCAATATTTCTATTAGATTACTTACATTATATCGTGTGATAGGTCGGTTGTCGATAAGTTTTTGACCTTTTTACAGATATGCCTTTTCATAGTGATTTTCTATTGAGCTATACTATAAAGTTCTGTTGCCTCCTTATAAATAACAAATCTTTTCGCACACTCTAATCAAGAAGATTCTGCTTCTTCTGTTCACTCATAACCAAAAGGCTCCTCGTATTAGTAAGGTTCGCTCAATCTTCTGATATGTACGCGGAGTCCAAAAATCGTGATTACAGAAAAAACAACGAAATTTCTTTATTTACGCAATTTTTTCATAATTGCTTCTTTTCTCTTTTTATTTCTCAATTCAATAAGTAGAGCCTCTAAGCCTTCTTCTTCTGATGAATGTTTTGAAATAACATGATATGCACCTCTTTCATCTGTCGCATATACAACCCATCCATTATCATTGATACAACCTACAACGTTTGCCACTTTGGGTATTTCAAAAGAATCACCTATATTGAACTTACTTAATCCTTCAGCTTTAACAATATTATAAAACTCTTTTCTATTCATTAATCTCGCCTCCTATACTTCATGAATCATTCCAAGTTCTTTTAAGCTTTCAACTGACATTGGTAACTCCAATTGTGTTCCGCCCCCACTATCAAAAGCTTCAGCAATATCCCCATAATATGTTTTTCCGGGTTCATGCGTATATTCATCAGATGGCCAATTATTCCTGTCATATTCCTTTTGAAATTCACCACGCATAAATTCATTCTCTTCCGCTGTTAACGCTGGATTATTATATTCATTAATCGCATCCTGAAGTTGTCCGAAATCTCGATCTACTTCATAAGAATGATATGAAGGTTCGTCCGTGATATTATCTTCTGTAAAATGATATGGCAATCCTCTATTTTCTACAGGTTGCGGTGTATCACCCTCAATTGGGGCAACATATCTTCCATTTTCTGCTCCAACTCTATCAAATCTATCCCCTACTTGTGGTGCTACCTCTTCTGGTTTTCCTTCAAATCCACCATTACTTGGCCAATCATAATTTACATCATTATATCTTTCACCAGTATTTTTATTTTCTGCAATTGGAGGATCCTTTAAGTATTCTGATTTCTCCGGAACTAGTGTATCTCCCCTATCTTCCTTTGGAGTGTCATCATATGCTTGTTTCATGTCATCGACAAGCTTTTCTTTAGCTTCAGGAGTCATATTTCCTTCGGCATCTCTTCCTTCATATGCAGCATCTTTAATGTCATCCAGTTTATTGTCTAATGTTGGTTCAACATCAATATCTTTCTCTGGATTTTCGATATCTTCCTTTCCTTCTAGACCCTCTGATTCTCCACTCTCCTCTGGATTCTCGGTTTCTTCTTCCGGAGTCTCTGACTCTTCACCACCCTCTGGATTTTCAGTTTCTTCTTCTCCTTCTGGACCCTCTGATTCTTCATCATCCTCCGGATTTTCAGTTTCTTCCTCTCCTTCTGGACTCTCTGATTCCTCACCATCCTCTGGATTCTCGGTTTCTTCCTCTCCTTCTGGACTCTCTGATTCCTCACCATCCTCCGGATTCTCGGTTTCTTCTTCCGGAGTCTCTAACTCTTCACCATCCTCCGGATTCTCGGTTTCTTTTTCCGGAGTCTCTGACTCTTCACCACCCTCTGGATTTTCAGTTTCTTCCTCTCCTTCTGGACTCTCTGATTCTTCTTCACCATCATCTTCTATAGAATCTTCTGAATCAAGGGGATCTTGTTCGTTATTATCATCCTCTTCAACTGAATCATCAGTATCATCTGAATCAATTGAATCTTCTGCGTCTAATGAATCTTGGATATCTCCTTCTGTCGAGTCCTGATTATCATCTAAATCCTCAGCGTCCTCTATTTCGTCATCATTATCAAGCGAATCAACAGTTTCATTATTGTCTTCACCCATTTCATCAGCTCCCGATGGATCTGACTCAATAGTATCTTGATTGTCTAGCTGCTGTTCCGGAGCTACATTATCTGATTCTGGAGGTTGTTCAGTATTTGGATCATCTTCAATATTGTCTTCTTTATCTAACTGTGATGATTCATCTTCAGCCGATTCAGTAGCATCATCTTTTCCTTCTATCTGCTTTCTTTCACCTTCATTATCAATTGTCGAATTACCCTCAAGTTCTTCTCCGCTTCTCTGATGTTCCGCTTGATTTATCTCGTTTTGTTCATTGTTTGCTTGATTTATTTCTTGATTTTGTACTTCACTATTAGAACCGCCTTCTATTCCCATCGTAGCTCCTTTCACACTTCTTATGTTTATAGCCAATTAGTAATTCCCGTTGCTTCTAATGCCGTTAAGACAGCCGCTGCCATCAAAATAAACGCCCAAAATCTATCTCCTTTATTTCGAGCAATGGCCAATACTCCACAAACAACGGTTGCAATAGCTACTGGCACGCAAAGAACTGGTGATAGTGCCGCACAGAAAATACACGCAACAGCCAAAATTGCTGTTAAACTGAGCATTCCATGCGCATTCTCTCTTTTTTTAAATGTACTTTCTACCAATACATTACATGTAGTTGAACAACCGCCTTCTTTTGCGATACAAGTTAATGTACAATTACCAATTCCAGTTGCTCTAATTACAGTTTGTCCATCGTCTAATTTATCCACAATTGCCACTGACTTATCACTTGATTTCCATTCATATGAAGAATCAAAACAATTATTTGGTTCAACCAAAACCGAAATAGACTCTGTTTGACCAACATATAAATGACTTTGTGTAACAGTGGATACAATATTCCTTATATTAGGCAAAACTTTTACTGAAATACTTGAAGATGCTTTGGTTGTTGTTGCAGTAATTGTTGCAACACCATCCTTTAATGCTGTAATAACCCCATCCTGACTTACCCTTATTACATCCGCATTATCAACAGACCATTCAACTGAGTTTATATCTTCCGCATCTTCTGGAATCAATGCAATATTTACTTCTTGTTTTCTTCCGATTCCCATTTTTCCTGCAAACAAACTCAATTCAATCTTCTTAACAAAATTGTCTTGATATGTTTTAACACATTTTCTGACAAATGGAATATTTTCTTCTGCTCTATAAATATCAATATTTGTTGTCCCAGGCATTAAAGCTGTAATCGAAAATCCATCTATACTGATTATGCTTTCATTCTGAGCAACTATTCTTAAATTAGGCAACTCCGTTCCCTCGGGAATCATTTCTACACCAAGAGTAATTGAGTGACCCACCTCAATTTCTGGTAATTCTGAAATTGCTAAAAATGGATCTATTTCTGTCGCAAGATTTAATGTTTTCTTATCCTCGTCATTCATCGTGTCCATAACATTTTTCAATAACTCAGATATCTTTACTATAATAGGTGTTTTTACAAATCTATCAATAATACAATTTACAACTTTATCCAAATCTGATTCACAGATTTCCCATATATATTTCTGACTTCCAATAGCAGTAACAACACTTTTATCTGATATCAATAATATAATGGAACCTTCTAACATGGCGCTTAGTTGATTTTTTATTTCTTTCTCTTTTGTAACAATCAATTTTGCATCCTCGAGTGTTACAGATTTAACCATAGTTGTATCTAACGATAACTTAACATCTGTATAAACCGGAAGCTTAAATGCTTCTAAAGAATAATTAATGGCGTATTTTGATGCAAGTTTTCTAATTAAATCAAATCTTTCGCTTGTTGATGTATTCACTTGAAAAGAAGCTGTTCTATACTCTTTACAAGAATCAAAATCATTCTGCATCCCTTCAAGAAATAACGCTTCAAAAGATTCTGAAACTACCTCTAAGCAATAGTCATCATTGATTTCCCTTTCAGCTGCTTCCAACAATTTTGATACCCAGCTTAAAAATGGTTCCTTCATATAGTTATTTAATTCACTATATGGTGACAATGGTTTATCATCTAATGATGCAATATTAATATCTTTATATGGGTTTAATTTTAATTTCAGTGTATTCACACCACAGCCCTCCTAGTATAAAATTCGTTTTACTTCAAAATAATCTATTCCATTTTGTTCTAGTTCCTGTGCATGAATTAAGTATTTGAGAATAGTATTATTAAAATTATCCGGCAAGTCTACATACTTAGTAAGCTCACTTCTAAAACGTGATTTCCACTTTACTACGCTTGACTTGTCATATTTTTCATCTTCTACTTCTGACTTCTTTATTGTTGTTTCAATAATGTCAAAAAGATTTTTTGTTCCAGAAACATTTAATAGTGTCTCACAGAAGAAATCTATATCTCTTCCTTTCTGCAATCGACTTATTACATATCTCATACAACAGCGAATTTCTTCTTTTTTATACGTAACGGCATCAACACTATCAATTACAGCCATCATCCTATCCATATTCATTGTTTTGTCAACAATATACTGTTGCATCAGTTCTTGAATAACAGCACCCTTCAATTTCTTTAATGAACTATATTCTGCAACTGGGATCTTTTTCTCATACTGATTTGAAAAAGCATCTATGTGTGTCAATACAGCTTCAAGCCAATTATTTTGCATTACAACAGCAATACCTGTTCCAAGCTTTGACATTTCTCTTACTTGTTCTTCATTTAATCCGGCTGCATTTCCAACGGCTTCACAATCTCCCTTTTCAGGCAACCGCATCAATATCTTTGTATTAGTATTTTTAATAGCTGCAATATCAACAGCTGTTGGAGACTGATCAACAATGATAAATCCTTCTCCGTATGTTCTCATTTCTGCAATACTATTACAAATCATTTCAACTGACTTACCAATCACATTACTTCCTGCTGCACCTGGTGTTGTACGTTTCAATAGATTATGTGCCTCTTCTAATACTGTGATATGTCTCAATACAGAATTTGCTTGATTTGCATTTGCCATTCTGTATTCAGATAACTTCAATACCAAAATACCCATTATAAGCGATTTAGTCTCTGATGAACCAACCCTACTTAAATCAACAATAGTATTTTGATCAAACATTACTTCATCTGGGATGTCATAACTGTCACAGAAAATCTGTCCCGAAATACCATTTGTCAAAGAAGTTACTCTTGTAACCAATGCTCCAATATAGTCACCCTTTGTATCAGAAGAATAACCAGAATTATTAATAACATTAGGTAATGTTCTCATCAAATCATGAAAGGTTGGATACGTTGGTTCCCCAGCTCTCATATAAACAGAGTTTAATAAATCCCAACCTTTTTCAATATAAATCTTTTCCACTGCGTCCTTCAAAATAGCCGGCATCGCGGCATACATTTCCCAACATGCATTAAAAATCTCTATCAGTCTGTCCAAATGCTCTAGAATATGTATATTTTTGTCAAAACGGAATGGATTAAGTTTTAGCATTTGACCCATTAACGGATTAGTTGTAAATATGTTTATTCCTTCAACTGCTCCAAATGCCTCTTTATACTCACCCTTTGCTGGTTCGACAACTAAAAATGGTATATCGTTTTGAATAAACTTTTCTAACAATCCATATGTCGTATTAGATTTACCAGAACCTGTTGAGCCCGTGATAAAGCAATGAGAAGTAAAACTGTTTAAATCTAATCTAACAATACTGTCCTCAGTATTCCCCATATGATAAACCTTTCCTAACTGTATTTTCTTCTGGTCAGGTTTTTCATTTTGAATAAAAACATTTCTACCAAACTCTGCAATACTACTTACCGTCAATCCAGTTACTGATTTATGAGGCAATCCCATAAGCAATGGTAGTTCTTTTCCACTAATGAAATTGCCTGGAGTAACATATTGCATTTCATATCCCATCTCCGGTGCTATCTCAACTAACGGATGTTGTCCATACTGAATATACTCCAACACACGCTCTGTATTTTTTGGAGTTTTGATTCCCCACACATTTACAAAAGAATTCTCAACATCAGTCTCATCTCCAAGCATTAATGCCTTATATGCATTGGCGGCTACTACTGATGTTTGAATATCATCTGCTATAAAATAACCTGCGCATTCCCATACACCAAAGGCTTCACACGCTTTTATTCTTTCCAACTGCTCATCAATTTTATCTAGTAAAACAGAAACAGATTTATTCTGATGCTCAACAGTTAATGTTCTTGTATTTCCTCTTGTTTCCGTATCTGATTGGTTTGTTCCCGAACCAGTTGTATCTGCAGTTCCTTCAGTTACAGATTTTGACCACGAGGAACCTGATGAATATCCGCTTGTTGTACTATTAGTGGTTCCAGAATTAATGCTAAATCCCCCGCCTCCAATACTACTTCCACTGTTTGTACCATGTGTACGTGATGAACTTGTGCTAGAGTTCTTACCTGTAGTATTTGATATGCTATTATTCACAGAGTGAGAAAAGTTTTCAAACATACCACTAGTTACTGCTTTACTATAGTTTTCTCCATACGCTAATGATGTTTTAACAAATGGAGACAATGAAGAATACAGTTCTTCAAATCCCCTCTTTCTCATTTCCAGATCATCTTTGGGAACTGGTTTAGCTATAAAAACAGCGGTAAACTTTTCTCCTTGCATTGTATCAATAAATTTTTCAATTCCTTGTACAAATTTATCTTTATCTTCATCTCTCATTGAAGGAATTACTGTAACACAGGATACATTACGAGATGTATTGTAATTATCTGTTTTTGCTACAGTTGCCATCACTTCAGCAATTTCTCCATTTTTCATACTTCTAAGTGTACTACCGGGAAAGTTGCCAACAAAACTCTTTTCTAAAATCTTACTTGCAGTTGCCGCATTATCAACCGAGCGAATACCGATATAAAATGTTACTTCTCTACCATTTCCATTAATCACAAGCAGCGCTGAACTGTCAACATTTTGCAACGCACTATAAACACTAATTAATTTATCATTTATATTTTCTGTTTTATCATAAACCAATTTGATGATTTGAAATAATCGAATCGAATTAGTAGTTTTTTCATATTCATCTAATGGAACAATATTCTGTTCCGAAATATTAATTAAATAATTCTTATTAATGAATCTATCCGCTGTTATCAGACCGTTATTCAATAACTGTAATTGTTTCTGTTCCTGTACTGAGACTATTGCTGTATTATCCAAAGCCAATCTCCTCCTAAAAAAATAGCCAGGAATATGTAATCAAACACACTCCTGGCAAATAATCTTTTTATTTTGCTCCGTAAGTAGCTCTATATGTTGCACCTAACTCCTGAAGCTTTGCAATTCTGTCATCTTTATCTGGATGACTACTTGCTAAGTTTGCAAAAAGACCTTTTGCATGAGAGCCGCTAATTGAATCTAAAAGAATGCACAATTCATTTCCATATCCGAGATTAAATGAAAATTCATCTGCTTCATACTCATTAGCACGGCTAGCCTTCATAACAAGAAGAACACCTATCTTTGTCCATACCCATGTAAGACCCGCAACAATTGCAGTAATCATTGCATGATAAATAGCATTTAAAATTGCTGCAACAGCACCTTCTGATCCGCCCATAAAAATGGTACATAAACCAAATACAAGATGGAATAAATCAATAACCAATCTAATTCCTAAAATAAAAGCTGAAACAATTAGATTTCCTACAGATACTACAAGGATTAAATCCGTATCTTTATGTGCAAGATGTCCAAACTCATGACCAAGCGTTGCCTTAATCTGGCTCTCTGGCATATGTAACATTCCCTCTGTAACACAGATTGTCTTTCTTCCAGTTGCAAACGCATTAGGATCCTCATCTGTATTCATATATATCTGAACATCATCCGGAATAGAAGGATCAAGTTTTTTTGCTTTATCATATACCTCTCTAAAAATCGGTTCAATGAAATTAATCTGCTCAACTCTTTTAATTTTCTTGCATCCTGTTTGGAGTCTTAAAATCCATTCTCCAATCGGTGAAAGTGCTATTACTAATGATATTGCATATAAAACAATTCCTATTAATAATGCCTGCCAGAAAGGCATTGTTCCTCCCCCAAACAAAAAGCTAACAATTCCTGCAATGACAAAAATATTCAATACCAGATATATAAGCACTGGTATGTTAGATTTTCGTGTTATACGTTTAATAAAATCCACAAGGTACATAAATTATCCTCCTAAGTAATTCGTATTATTAATAATTAAACCCACATCCAAGTTTAATCTATATCAGTAATTATTATACCCTCTTAACCCGACTACTTCAAGTATTTATTAAAATTTTATGAATAATTATTAACATTGAATAAACCAATTCCCGCCAACTTTCCGACACACCCCAGCTAGATACACAACCAGAAGTTATTCACCTTCTGTCTCTTTTTCTATCGGCTATTCAATTCACAAAAAATAGGCAGAAGATTAATCTTCCGCCATTCTCAATACATATATTTATACTGTTACACCCTTTGCCAGTCCTGCCAGCAAAGCTGCCATTTCCGGATTGTTCAGCACCTTCATAAGTGCCTCTGCATCAATTCCATCCGGCACTTCGATTTTCTTCTTTCCTGTATCTGTCCGCTTCATATCCAGATTCAGATTTTCTTTCTTATAAAATGCATCCTCGATCAGCTGTGCATTTTTCTTACGGTCTTCATCCAGAATATGTCCATATACTTCTGTTACCATATCTGCCTGTGCATGTCCTGAATCTCCCTGCACTGCTTTGATATCTCCTCCGCTCAGTTTCAGTTTATACGTTACACTCGTATGACGCAGACTGTGAAATACCACATCCGGCAGACCTTCTCTGTCTATGACTTCCTGCATTTTGTCTCGCAGATAGCTCTCACCGAGAGGCAGTCCATAGGACGTTGCCAGAACCAGATTGTAATTTTCATACATATCTCCAAGTGCTTCTATTGTTTCCTTCTGCTCTTCCCGCAGCTCCGCAAGAAGAATAGCCACGGATGAAGGAATATATACTTTTCTGATACTTCTGTCTGTCTTCGGTGCTTTTAACACTCTGACAGTAATCTCTGTAACGGAGCCATGTGCCTTTGTTGTATTCAGTTCCATCTTTCTGCGTCTTCATTGATTTAAGAAATCCCCTTACTGTTTCAAGAGTACATTCATGCAATGAATTGATATCTGTCTCTTTAAGCATGTAATTTAGGAAGTGGCAAATAGCATATGCCTTAGCTGATAATGTCTTTCCATTCAGAAGCTCACTCTTAACCAGATGACAAAGGTATCGTTCTAACCCTGTGTAAAGGATAGGGATATCTGTTTCTTCTTCGTACAACACGATACAAGGATACTTCTGAAGTTCTCCATCTTCTCCTTCTACCTGTACAGCTCTATTCATGAAACAACACTTCTGTCTATATTCTTTTACATCACTATTAGGGAATTGAATAACATTGTTCATAGGTATCTATCTCCATAAAATAAACTTTATTTATCGTCTATATATATTATACCGTCTATTTTATGTTGTATCAACTTTATTTTCCTATCACTTGTAAATACTACATTTATTAATGTAATGTATAATGTTTATATATTTTTAGTTACATTCAACTCCTCCTTTTGTTGTAAAAAAATAGCACCTTAACCTTTTGGCTAAAATGCTGTGTAAAATTGATTATTAAATTGTCTGTGAATCAGACAAATTGGAATTTTCATATAACCTCAAATTAATAATTGTAATAATCTGCTTTTCCAATGCCTATAGATGCCCCATAATTTGCATTCATCAGGTCTTCATCAATGCACATAGCTCATCTGATAATAGTTCACTCAATACAGATTTATGTTCCAATAATTGTTCTGTATCACCAATGATAATTTTAGAGAATTTTGTTTCTCCAGCTTTTCTTCGTAATACTAAGTCCAATTTCTTTGCTTTTGATGAATTCAATTCATTCCCTTTTAGCAATGTCATAGGTTTTGCGTTGCCAGCAACAATAAATCCTAAAGTTGCACTGACATTACCTGCTGCTAATGAGCATCGTATTCTATTCTTTTCAAAATCTTCTTCAACCGAAGTTCCTACAGAAAACATACTCATGATTGCCGGTAAGGAATTAATTTTTCTTCTTACAGAACCCTTAACTTCTTTTTCATTCTGTCCATTTTTGCAAAAATCAAAATCACTTTCTTGTAAAGAGCCACTATAACACTTCTCAAAAAACGATAATGCATCTAAATCCGTATGTAAGCCAGTAAGATGAAGATAATTGTCCTCATGCGCACTGATTATATAATATTCACTCTTTTCAAATGCTTTAGAACAGAGCAAATATTCATATTCAACATAATATTTCTTATATAAATAAGCACTGTGGATTACTGTTTCTTTCACACGTTGTGTAAAACTCTTTTGTTCTTCCATTAAACCTCCATATAGTAAAGTAGAAGGATGACTTCGCAGCCATCCTTCTACTAATTTTTCACAGTTTATTCTGCAATGGGAATGGGTTTTCGGTCTCCATCCCGACCGCTGGAACAGGTTTAAGGTCTCTGTTCCGACCTTATAAGTATCTCTTTTTGTACCTTAATTATACACTGCAACTTTGAAATAGTCAAAGAAAATTTATTCTTCTTCACTCAATTAAGTAATGATAGTGTTTCTATGCTTTATTATATGCACAAATGCATCGAATGCTGTTACAATCGCTGGTATCTTCACTAATCCCACAATGCCAGCTGCATGTAATCTACGATGCCAGGATATCATTTCATAATCTGTTCATCATCATACTTGCCAGAGAATACTCCATATCATCCGGTTACGGATATTCAAGACTGATTGTCATACTTCCCTGCGGATCTGCATCAATCAAAAGAACCTTCTTGCCTGACTGTGCCAGGCCAATACCTAAATTCACGCACGATACTGTCTTACCTACACCGCCTTTTTGGTTTGATACTGCAATTACTCTACACATAATCATGTCCCCCCTATTCGTTCCAATTATTATTCATCCATATTTTCAATATTTCTAATATCTCTCTCCGCATCTGTTCTGCTGTATAGCTTGTTGGAAAAAATCTGTGACGCTGCTCATTCTTGAAGACAACACGGTCAATGTCTTTCTGTTTGATTTCACTTAGGATATCTTCCATATCCTGTACCGTCAGTTTTCCTTCCGTACTAAGCTTCTTTATCCGAAGTGCTTGTGATAATGAAGGCGTACACTGTGCAAACTCCATTGCTTCCAACATTTCCTTCTGTTCCTTCTTATTCAGGTACGACAGCTGTACAGCCGGCGTAAATCCCATGCTTCCATCATCCACCTTTTCCAGCATCTCCGGTATCAGATCTGTTATCTTGATATGCCTCTGAACTTGCTTTGGACTGTCTCCTCATTCTTCACCAATCAGCTCAATGCTCTTCTTACCTAAAATGTGGTCTACCTGACCACATTTTCTTCTCCCAGCTCTTCTTTTGATTACTTCGTATTTCATCTTGTAGGCAAATGCCTTTTCACTAGGGCTGATCAT
>OLNW01002903.1_pt1 | contig 13939 bp, 3 predicted proteins | sample 1672121 | NCBI WGS metagenome assembly OLNW01 (sample SAMEA3136648, study PRJEB25190) | human gut metagenome
CGTCCTGTACCTTAGTCTTTTGTTTCTCACTTGCCGTCTTCGGCGTTGCCACCAGCTTGATGTACCACGGCAGGTTTTCTGCACTGGTAGCTCTCACATCGATACCGGTCGCTTCATCGTAATGATACATGCTGCCCATGTTCTGTGTGATCTCTGTAAAGGCAGTCCAAGTATCTGTCGCCTCGATGGCTTTCTTTTCCGATACGGAAAGGGCATTGTAGGCTTTATACGCATCCAGGATCTGCCTGATCTGATCGTCGGTATACTCCTTCGCGTTCTGCGGGAGTTTCGCATTGACGACAGCATCCAGCTTGCCCTGCACCGCCTTTGCAGCTTCCGTCATCTTGCCAAGCTTTATCGTGGCTTTCTTCGTGATGGACCGGGTCGTGCCGGAAGCTGCCAGAGAGCTGCCGGAAGCCAGGGTATCCTTCTTCGGATCCTTTGCAGAATCTCCACCGTTTACCATGGTTTTCTCTATGATCTTAGACATCGTCGTTACGTCGCTCATATCGTACAGAGACGTCTTCCCAGCCTTCAGCCGATACCAGGAGGCTAGCGCATAGTAGGCCTGTTCCGTGGCCAGGCCATTAGACGATGTGGTATCGCTCTGGCTGTGCTTGAAGCCGCCCTTATCATTATAGAAGGTCGCCAACGCATCCAAGGTGCTGTAGCCGTTCTTGATGAACCGGCCGTCGGATGCCGGATCGATGCCCAGGCTTGTCAGTGCAACGATGACCTGTGCCACCGATTCCGCATTAGCAGTGCCCCACGATGTATATCCGCCGTTAACTTCCTGCATCTTGGACAACCGCTTCAATGCATCATCTACTGCCGATTTTACTTTTGCATTACTGCTATAATATGGAGCCAGTGCCTGGATCGCCATGGCCGTCATATCTGCGTCAGCACCATTTCCATTGACATTCCAGCCTCCGTCGCTCAACTGTGCCGCCAGGATGGCGTCGATGAGAGCTTCCCGCGTAGTCTGCGTCTTACCTGCCACCGCCTTCGGGATCTCGTAATCATGAGAATCCAGAGCGATCAGTGCAAAGATCGGTCCGTTGATTCCCTGGCTCTTCACGTAGTCCAGATCGGCTAATGGTTCCAGCAGATCATATCCGGCAACGTCAGTCGGATCTTTGCCGATGGACGTCAGCGCAAGGATCATACGGGAGTTCTCCGTAGACTTGCTGTCGCTCATGGTGGAAGAACCTTTTTTCTTCACATACTGATATGCTGCCTGTGCGTACTGCTCCGCCAGCGTGTCTCTGATGGATCCGGAACGTGCCAGTCCCAGTGCGACCCATTCACCGCCGGATGTTCCTGCCGTCAGCCCTGCCTTAGATGCCAGAGCTGCCTGACTGCTTCCCGTCTCCTGATAGATCTTATCGAATTCTTTCTGGTTGGTCTTCTGCATCTGTGCGATCTTAGCCACGGCGGCATCCAGCTTCGTCTTCAGGTTCTTGGAAATCAGAGCTTTGGCTTCATCGGAAAGTGCATTATAGGCGCTCTGTGCCCGACCTACAGCCGCCGCATCGTCCAGCGTCAGCTTATCCACATCCGGAAGAGCTTCGATCATGGCCGCAACTTCATCCGCAGCTTCCTGAGGCGTCTTGTTGCCCGCCCAGTCGATCGTGCGATAATCGTCCACGTAGAAGAACTGCATCACATCGCCGTCATTTAATGTAACAGCGCTCATGTAGTCCACGAATTTACCGTTGATGGTGTACATCCATCCGCTGTACGGTCCATTGGACAGCTCGCTTAACGTAACTTTTTCTTTTGCATTGCTAATGGACGATACGTAGCTGTTTCCAGACATTTCATAGTCCAGACCGGCATCTCCCAGGGCCTTTTCAAAGAGATCCTGCGCCGTCGCACCCTTCTTCATCTTATAGGATGTCGAATCGATCCAGGTCACGTCGCCTGTATGCTTTCCGTTCTCACCGTGAACTGTATCTCCTGTTAATCCAAAGCTTACGCTGATTTCGGTCTTGTCCGGATCTTCCGGCTTCGTCGTATTACCTCCTTCAGAAGAGCCTTCTGTCTGCCATTTTAAAATCGGATATCCGTCATTCAGCTTTTCCGTATCTTCTGCAAAGAACTCCGTACCGATCTGCTGATTCAGTTTCTTCACGAATCTGGCTTTCTTCATGGTTTCCGAAGAAGCTCCCGTCGCCGTTTTATCCGTTGCCGCTGCCTGGGATTCTGCCAGGTAGAAGCTTCCCGTTGTCTGACTGATATAGGCAGATCCTGTATAGCTGCCTACCGAACCGCCTGTGTTGATACCGGACGCTACGCTTCCGATATTGTAGCAGCCCTGCGGCACGGCGCAGACCGTCGCTTCACCTGCCAGTCCGCCCAGATTCTTTTTACCGATTACGGTTCCTGTATTGTAGCAGCCTTCCACGACTGCGTAGTTGGACATCAGTCCTACGATGCCGCCAGCCTGCTGGCTCTTGTCCTCCGTTCCGACGCTTCCCGTATTGATACACTTGCTGATAGTTCCATAGGATACAGCGCCTGTGATACCACCGATACTCTGTGTACCAGCTACCGATGCTGTATTGCGACATTCCGTCACCTTGGCGTTGAGCCCGGTCTGACCTGTGATACCGCCGACGTACATACCCCCGGAAACCGATCCACTGTATTCACAGTAGATGATCTTACCTTCCAGATATCCAGCGATACCACCGGTGGAGAGACTATCGCCTGTCACGTTAATATCTCCGGAAATCTTTAAGTTTTTAACTGTTCCCTTGCCGTCTATATTTCCAAAGAATCCCTGCTCGTTCTTTTCTCCGCGGATCACCATGCCTGTGACTCTGTGATTCTGTCCGTCAAAAGTTCCCTTGTAGGAGTTCTTGTCGTTGCCGATCGGGTACCAGTTGCCGGCAGCTCCATCAGCAGTACTCAAGGTAATATCTGTCGTCAGCGCTCCGTTGATTGCAGTATTGCCACCGTTGACGGCGTTGACGAACCACTTCAGTTCCTTCTCACTGGAGATCTGGTACACACCGGATTTCACTGCCGGTTCACTGCACTGATCCTCCGGCCAGATGCCTGCCGACGCGCCCTCCTTGATAGTGCCCGTCTTGGCTTCCACGTAGCCTGCCAGGCTTCCGGTCACGCGAACGGAAATTTCCCTGCCCAGATCATCGTCGGTCAGTTTATATGTTTCATTAGTCGCACCGTCGATTGCCTTCGATCCACGATACCACTGGTATTTCGGTTTTTTTTCGCTGCCCTTGTAAACAGCCGTCAAGGAGTGTCCCGCGACTTCCTGTCCCTGGATCTTGACCGTTCCCGACATGCCCTGCACCTTGCCGGACTCTGCCGACTTGATGCCGTAGTGATCCGCATCCATGCACTTGACGTAAACCTTGACGCCGACCATATCGTTCGGAACGGTAAAGCTTTCTCCAAAGCCCAGGACCTGTTCCTCTCCGCCCCAGTCTCTGTACCAGACGAACATCGGATCCTGGCCGTTACCGTCAGTGTAGGAGGCCTTGATAGTTTCTCCCGCCTGAACGTCTTCCGGCAGCGTTACAGTTCCTGTCAGAGTCTCCTTGCTGCCCGCCAGGGAAGCCAGATTTCCTGCCTTGTTTTTAATGGTTCCTGCGTCGGCTTTATTGGCGCTGGAGCTGTCCGCATCTGCGATAGCCAGGGAGCTGAGATACCAGCAGTCTGTTCCTGCCACACCTCCGCCTATGACACCACCTACATTGAAGACTTCTCCCGTCTCCGTATCGGCATAAGAACCGGCTATATCCCCCAGGTTATACAGGCTTTTGGCCGTAGAACCCGTCGTATTGCAGCCCAGACATCCGCCTACATAGCCGCCTCGGCTGACTACGTTTCCTGTATTGTAAAGGCTGCTGACACTGGCGTTGTTCCAGCCAACGACGCCGCCCGCATAAGCTCTTTCTGCTGACGAGCTAACGATCACATGTCCGCTGTTGGCAGACTTGCTCACGTTTGCCGCTTCACTCTTTACAGCATTGGTATTAGCCGCCGCGATACCTCCTGCAAAGGTGCTTCCGGCAGTGATCACAGCCGTATTGCTGCATCCCGACACAGAACCTTCGTTATATGCCGCGATCCCTGCCGCATAGGATTCCCCGGTCACTGCACCCGTATTGTGACAGTCTTTGATGACGCCATCCTTGGTGTTGTTTCCGGCGATCCCGGCAACCTTGTTGCCTCCCGTTACAGCCACTCTGGAAGTGATATCTTCCAGAGTTCCCGCATTGGTTCCTGTCAATGCGGCGGTTTCATCTCCGCCCTTGAGGAGGCCTTCCAGCGTCAGATTTTTCACTGTTCCCTTGTTGTAAGGGATCAGTCCCTTGCCGTTTTTCAGGTAAAGGTTTTTAATGGTGTGTCCCGCACCGTCCAGAGTTCCTGCAAAGCCCGTGTCTGCAGTCTGTCCGCCGATGCCGGTCCAAACGTTGTTGTTGAGATCCAGATCTGCTGTCAAAACAGCTTTCAGATCAGTAGAATCCTGTGCAGCTTTTTCGGCAAACCATGCCAGTTCTGCCGGCTTTCCGATCTGATATACGCCGTCCTTCTGCTGCGGCACATCCTTGGCAGCTTCGCCCTGCCATCCGTTGTCGTCCTTTTCCGGATCGTCGGATTTCACAGTCCCGTTCTGCCATGCCAGCACCGGATATCCGCTGTTGATCCCATTGGTATCTGCTGCAAAGCCGCCGCCCAGGTCTTCGCTGGTGAGAGCTTTCAGCCCGTCGGAAGTTTTGGCGGTCGCGGTGCCGTTTTGGATTGTGCAGCTGTTCAGATTGCCGACTGCCTCGTATTCATCGGAATAGAATACGTTTTGCACGGTTCTGCTGCTGCTCGAAGCTTCCAGCCGTCCTGCCACACCGCCCTTTGCTGTTGCTTTCACGATCCCTGCATTGTACGCGGATTTAATAGTTCCCCACCGGAATACGCCTGTGATACCTCCTGCCGTCGGCGTCCCTGCCGTGCCGGTTGCCTGCACTGTTCCCAAATTATATACATCACTGACCGTTCCGCCAATATAGATCTGTGCACAAATACCGCCAACCAGATTGCTTCCACTGACACTCCCCCGATTGTAGGAATCCGTTAATGATGCAGACGACTTACTCCAGTTATAACCGGAAATTCCACCCACGTTATTCGCCCCGGTTACCTCTGCAGCATTTGAGCATCTTGTGAGCGTACTGGTATCGTCCTGATACCCTGTTATCCCCCCTGTATATTTAGCAGCTGTTATCTGTACGCTGTTCTTTGTATGGCAGTTTGTAACGGAAGCTGCATCATCGATGTATCCTGTGATCGCGCCTGTATAATTCTTTGTAGAGCGGATCACACTATCTGCCAGCGTAAGATTCTTCACAACGGCACTGCTGCCGATACGTCCAAACATACCCGTATTGGCAGCCGTACTGTTGATGTATAATCCCGAAATGGTATGTCCATTTCCGTCAAATGTTCCTGTATATTTGCTGCTGTCTGTTCCGATCGGCGTCCACTTGTACTTCTGGGAAGTCGCATCAGATCCTGACACATCTTCATTGATGGTGATGTCCGCCAGCAGTTTCGCTGAATCGATCATCTTGGCGTTTTTATCGAACCACATCAATTCGTCCGGGCTGGAGATCAGATAAACGCCCTGCCCATTCTTTGCAGGTTCTGTATAAGATTTCCCGTCCCAGGAAGTCTGTATCTCAAGCTGAATACCGTCTACAGTCAGGTCTTTCCCGGAAACTGTAAACTCGCCTCGAACCGTCTTGTATCCAGAACAGGAAACGCTATAGGAATAGTCGCCGTCCGGCAAGTGGTGGTCGCCGTCCTCATCCGCTTCCAGATCGGCATCCTTGTCATCCTTGCTGGTCACCGTGATGACCGGCGTGGAATCCTGTCCGCCCGCTGCTTTTTCTACTGTAAAGTTTACTTTATAGACCGGCAGCTTTTTTAAGGTCACGCTCTTCTTGTCATTGTCCGCATTACCCTTGACATTCAGCGTGCCGCTCTTGGTTTCATATCCGAATTTTTCTACCGTATAGCGATATGGATTGCCCTTTTTCGGCAGCTGATACATTCTGCCATCCGCCAGAGGCTTCTGCACATCATCGCCGGATTTTACCGTCAGCTTCGCATCCGCAGGATCAGTGGTGAAGACGTAATCGTATTTCTGGATATCCAGAGAAACGCTGATGCTCTGTCCGCTGTATGCCACCGTAAAGCTTCCCGTCTTCGTCTTGTACTCGTCCGCCGTCACTTCGTAGGTATATGTACCGTTTTTCAGTCTATAAGTCCCATCACTTTCCGGATCCACCGTTTTATTGGAAGAATCCTTGACTACGATCTTGGCGTCTTCCGGTTTTACATTAAACGTGACTTTATAGGTTGCGTTGGGATCTTGCCAGGTGAAATATGGATATCCATCTTCTCCAATGGACCAGCCATCTTCTCCATATACTTTATCGAATTCCTTATTTTTTATCTGTTGCTCAGTTAACGCTGTTATTCCATCTGCTTCTTCATCGCCTCCATCGCCATTCGATGCAGATGTATTCAAATACCAGCAGTTTTCCGCAATTATACTTGCAGTGTAGCTGCCTTTTTTTAACTGTCCGTTTCCAACAATGCCTCCCGTATATAGGCCTGTTATTTCTGCACTGACAGTTCCCGTGCTATAACAATTTTGTACTGAGATTGTACAATTCGCAGATATGCTACCAAGGCCCCCGACAACACCTCCAACTCCAAAATTAGAAGAAGTATCCGAATTATTGATACCGGTTCCTGTAATACTTCCCCTATTGTAGCAGTTGTATATCTCTGCACTTTTATTCGTTATTTCCCCTGCAATACCTCCAACACCATATGTTCCGTTAATTATTCCCGTATTGCAACTTGCCTCTACCTTTCCACCAAGTACTCCAGCAATTCCTCCCGTCCTTTTCAGAGAACTACTGACAGTCCCTGTATTAACGCAGGATGATATCGTACCGCTCGCATGAGATCCTGCAATTCCTCCTGTATTATAATATGAAGTAGATACTTTAGTATTGCTCACAGCACCTGTATTAAAACATCTAGAGATCGTTGTCCCTGCAGATGACCCGACAATACCCCCGACTGCATCACCAGCGCCTGTAATAGATGCTTTATTGGTGCAGTCTTTTATCGAACTTCCTGTTGGAGCATTACCAGTTATTCCCCCCACAGTACTTCCTGTTGATACAATATCCACTTTATTTGTACAGTTTTCTATGAACACTTTAGAAGAATAATACGTATACGCTACTATTCCTGCAGCATACGAACCAGCTTTAACACTTCCTTCCACCGTTAAGCCTTTTACAAAAGCGCCCTTTGCATACCCAATAAAGGCTTGGTAACTTTTATTACTATTAATTTTGAGCCCAGACACCATATGTCCGTCCCCATCAAACGTGCCACCATAATAAACACAGTCACTATAGCCGTTGTAATATCCGATCGGCGTCCAGTCTTTCCCCGTCAGGTCAATATCAGATGTCAGTTTTGCACACAAATTGGATGTACTCTTTTTCGTGCTGCCATTGACCTTTGCGGCAAACCACATGAGCTGATCGGCGTTCCCGATCTGATATGGATCGGCTGCCGTACCGTTTCCAGACGGTTCTTCCGTGCTGGTATCCGCCGCCTGAGTCGCAACCGCATTTTCTGCTACCGTGACCGTGATGGTTTCACCGGCAGCGGAGGATGCAGATCCGCCCGTAGTATTGGTTACCAGCACGCGGTAATATACCGTGCCCGTTTCCCCGGTCTGCGGGGTGTATTCCGCCTTGGTTGCGTCTTTAATATCCGTAAAGTTTTTCCCGTCTTTGCTGCTCTGCCACTGATAGGTCAGCGTTCCGCCGTCGGAAGCAGAAGCCTCCGCTTTCAGCGGCTTTGCAGGATCACCTGCTGCATACTGATATGCCTTGACGGAGAGCTTTGCAAGAACCGGCTCTGCCGCAGCCTGGCTCTCCTGTGCACCGCTCTGCGCTGCCGGAGCCGCCTCCGTTCCGAAGGCCCAGGTAGGCGCCAGCGTCATCGCCACCATCAGAAGCATCACTATAATACTTAATGCTTTTTTACTTCGTTTCATTCTTTTTCTCCTTGTTCCCCTTTACATTCCCGTGCAGGTATAGCTCCAGACGATCGCATCGCCATCCTTCAGCTTATAGCTGGAGCATCCGTAATTCGGGAACCATCCGTTGACCTTGTACATCCAGCCTGACTGGCTGCCGCAGTCGAATTCATACAGATGATTGATCCCTTCCACATAATAGCTGCCGTACATCGGCGTATAGGAATATTCCAGCTGGATCCCTGTGTAGGAGCAAGCCCTTTTCAGCACGTCGAAGACAGTTTCTCCATCGGCGAATTCCACCTTGCTGGTGGCCAGGATCACGCCGTTTGCCGGCACGTATTTATTCTTGCCTTCCTTCAGATCACCCATGTGTTTCAGGATGGAATCGCAGCGGATCTGGATGGTGCAGGTCTTGACTTTAGAAGAGCTGCCGCTTTTTCCGGATTTGCTGCCAGACACCGATGAACTTCCGGACTGACTGTCGTCGGACGACATGATCTCTTTATACAGAGCGTCTTCTTTCGCTGCCGCCTCCTGTGCTTTCTGCTTCTCCGCAGTCCGTGTATCCCGCACTTTTTTCAGATCCTTGGCCGTAAAGCAAAGCTCGTCTTTACTGTCGCATTTTGATGCCTGTGTCAGCACGAAATCATCGAAGGATTCAGCCTTGAGAGTCGCGATCTCTGCACTCAGATGCCCTTCGTTATCGTGGGCGATCAGCAGGGATTCTCCGGCTTTCACATCTTTTTCCGTTCCGTCCTCGATGCTTACGCTGAGGCTTCCTCTCATAACGCTGACCGTTGCACTTCCTTTTTGCTGCGAGGCTGCAAAGGTTACTGCGTCCCCGGATTTTGCCGCATGCACGGTGTTTTTGTCCAGCGCCACATCAAATGTTTTCCCCGGATCTTTCCCATCTGCAAAGATCTCGCCTTCATTCAGCGTAAAGGCCACGTCGTTCTTCTCGCTGTTTTTTACGGACAGTTCCGCATTTTCATTTAAGGTAAGCGCGTTGTGGCCACTTACTTTCGCCGCCACCGTAGAACCTGTTTCGGTCTCTATGATATCTCCGGCCTTCAAAGGTACTTTTTCTTTTAAGCTGTACCCTACGCCGCTTCGCTCAATATTGGCAACTCCGCTGATTTCCTTCGTGACCACCGCGGAGCTGGAATCACCACTGCCGAACCATCCCCTGATATGACCGACCGCCATGACTGAACAAAAGGCAATCACGGCGATCATGGCGATCATTAGGATGTTAAACAGCTTTTTATTTTTCTTTTTCTGCTGCTGCCATCCACCACGTTCATGCCACTGATAAATATTGTCCAGATACTGCGCTGTCTCCAGTGCTTTAAACTCCTGTATGGCCAGACGCCCCGGTGTTGCTCCATCCAATACCATCAAAACCATTCTAGATGTATTATGAACCTTTTTTCGATACCCCTGCAATGCCTGATACAGCTGTTCTGCAACAATCGGATTGGTATCAGTAGCGAATGGCTCCTCTTCTTCATATTCTTCTTCGAAATCATCCTCCGCCTTATCTGACACCCGATTCGCTGTTGAAATGATCTGCTCTGTATCGGCATCCCAGTTCAAGATCGGATGCATATCGGATTCCCATGCCACCATATACATTGTGTCGAAACTATGCCCCTGCTTTCGTATCAACCATTTTAACGCATTATGAATTTTCTGAGATGTCTCACTGCCAATGGAAAACGCCTGTTCCTTACTTGAAAATCTTCCCCGAAATGTAAAATTCACCTCATCATTTGCAGAAATCAGCTTTGCTCCGTCCCCTTCATTTCGAATCTTTTTCGGTTGCAAATAAGAGGGCGCTTCCCATTGTCCAGACAAATAATCCAGATCCCTTGGTTCCTGAATTGAGTTATAATATTGTATAAAACATTCCTGCAGCGACCGGTCTTTCCAGCACGCTTCCTCTATAATTTCATCTGTTACTCCTGCTGTAATTACAAAGCGCACCAGATACTTATCCTGCGAAACACCCTGCCACTTTACTTTCGAATCCAATTTTCCATTTTCATCCAGAACCAGTACTTTATAGCGAATCAAATCCTCTATCACTTTGCCTTTTTTGATATATCGATAGATTGCCGCAACTTTTGGATGTGTATATTCAGAAAAATACCATCGCTCTAATCCACTTAAATAAAGTTCAAAGCATTCATTCCCCTCTTTTTGTTTTTCTGTATAATCGCCAAAGTCTCCCGCAATATATTGCAGATTATCACATAACGGGTGAGCAGCTTTTCCAGCGGTACGGCTACCTGACTTTTCTGTAACCGGAATCACGGTGCTTTTCTCTACATCCGCTACCTTTTCTGCATTTAACAGCTCTCCTTTTTCCGTTATTTTTATTTCCACCTGGGCAGTTACAGTCGTATGAAATGGTGGAAGTAACACATACGGAATCCGTTGTTCTTCCTTTCCAATCTTGTATTTCTTATAATGAATTACGCCCGCCTGATCACGGTTCTTTTCGTATACCTCCAGTAATTCTTCCGTCCAGTTCACCCCCTCACCTCCTCATCTGTAAATTCTTCCAGTCCGGAAAATTGTTCCTTTCCAAATTTCTTCACTTGCATTTCTTTTACTGTTCGCTTTTCTTTGCACTGTTCTGGCCTGATAAACTCAATCACGCCTCCTCTTCTCATAACTGGACGCCAGAAATTTATCGTCATTTTATTTTTTTCTTCTTCCAGAATCGCCTCATCTGCATAGGTAATGCCATGATACATAAATCCAAACGCGATCTCTCCCGGCATATCATCATAATAGCTTTGCCCGCTCTGAAACTCACAGGACTCGACAAATGCCTGACATTCTCTCGTCCCTAAAAACACATCTCTGCGGCCTCCGCGCTGTACCATGCGTTTCGCAATATTATGATGTTTGTTCTCATTCCAGTCCTGAAACAACTCCGGATGATTTTTGTTCTGCTCGAAATGTGCCCTGACCTGATAGTGCACATCCCGCAGGTAAGTATAATAGGACAGTTCATTTCCTCCGTTATATCCAATCGGCCTAACGCCCTTTGTCTCTGTCTGAATCGGATTCATCACCCTTACCGCATCTACAATCCACATAATTGTCGACTTCCAGTAAATACTTTCTACCATTCCTTTTAACGCTTCGTAGGTCGGAATATGGTAGCTTGTCTTCTCTCCGCCCACACGTGTTACCGGATCGGAAAAAAGCGCATATTTCCCATATACTTCAAATTCTATCGTATTTCGATAACGTTCCACACAGATCCCCCTTTTACTTGAACAATACCTCTAATACAGGTGTATCTCTTACTCCTGTTTTCGTGCTATAATAATTCTCATTTAAAGCCATAGCCATGCCATCTGCAATCGTCCGAATAGCATTTCCCAGTCTGGCTACTTCATCTGCCGACAAATTCACTACATAACGCTGCAATTTTCGCAGTATCTTTTTTTGTTCGCCAACATTCGTGCCTCTTTCAAGACGCCCGATCAACTCTTTGGCTTCCTCATTGTACGGAATCAAAACTGCTATTTTCCCAGTGTCCTCTATCACATGAAATTCATCACCTGCGGTTCGAAAGGCCTGATTCAATAGTAATTTGATTTCTTTGGAATAGCTTCCATTATGACTTCTGATATATTGCTTAATTCCTACGTCATTTCTTCCAAGTAAATCATTCAGTGTACTTTCTTTATATAGATATTTTGTCGCATCCTGTTCAAAATAACGCAACCGGTAGTATCTTTGTATCGCTTTTTGTGAATCCAATGAGCAACCAAAATACTCCTTCTCTCTTTGGAAATCATCCAGTAGCCTTTCTCCTGCTTTTTGCGAAGCTCTCATACTAACCAATCGACTAATATTTTCCTCTTGCTCTGACAACTTGACAATTATCACGCTGCCGTATTCCAATTCCTTATGACGATTGCATCGACCGGCAGCCTGTATAATACTGTCCAGTCCACTTAAGGAACGGATCACACAAGCAAATGAAATATCGACGCCTGCCTCAATCAACGGGGTGGTCACACAAATAACCGGGTATTTTTCCTCTAGCATTTTCTTCATTTTTTTCAATTCATCGCTCCGATTTTCAGCGCACATGAGCGTACTAAGATGATATTGTTCACAGCCATCCTGTCTTTTCTTCAATTGTTCATACAATTTTTTTGCAGTCTTTTTGGTGTTCACAATCACAAGCACTGAATTCATCTTATGAAATCTTTCCAAGGTAAGCGTACACAAATCCTCCATAGACATGCCACCAGGAATGTGTGTCTTATCCTCGATTTTCACACGCCGAAATACTTCAGCATACTGATTCGGATTGCCTGCCATTTCCACACATGGCATGACATTATTCTCTTTCAGCAACGCAGTCGATGGCTGCGTCGCCGTACATAATACAACGGTTGTATTGCAAAATGTCGTCAGAAAATTAACTGCAAGATTAAACAGCTCCATGCAGTGAACCGGTATCGCCTGCACTTCGTCAAAAATAATGACGCTATTACATATCTGCTGCATTCTGCGAATACAGCTCTTATCAGACGAAAACAACGTATTCAGCATCTGTACCGCTGATGTTGCAATAATTGGACTATCCCAGGTTTCTGTCAATTCCCGGTATCTCTCTTCTTCCTCCTCCGTCTCATGCAGGACATTACAATGATGCTCCAGGACATAACTGTCATTTCCAACTGCCTTTCGAATATCCTCTGCACACTGATCCAGCACAGAGTTGAACGGAGCTACATATATGATATGTTTCTTTTTATAATTTAAAGCATGATATAATGCAAACCGCAAACTACTGTATGTCTTTCCCGCCCCAGTCGGTACGGTCAATCTGTATAGTGCCTGCTCCTTTTGCGCGGCTTCGCAGCAAAGATCCGATATTTTTTGTCTCTGAACATTCAATGGACTGGCTGACTTCTTTTTATCCCTCTGCAATTCGCTCATATATGCGCAAAAATGTTGGATTGCATCCTGCCATATTTGTTGCAGAGCTGATTCTGACATCCACTCCGGAAGTGGCATTTTATTATAGAAACAAGCCGTATCTGTCCAATCGCTGTCAATCAGTACAGACAGGAGTAAGCGTTCAAACATTCCTATATAAAAGCTTGCTTCTCCATATTTACCAGCTGTGTCTTTCAACGCTTCTTTGACTTGCCTTCTTAGCTGTTTTCCGTCTTCCTGCGCTGTTTTCACAAGGCTAAGTAACTCTTCTTTATCATACAATGTGAAAAAACGTTTTTTCACATCCTCATAGTCTTCCTGTTTTAGCATCCGCCTTTCTGAGAGAGTCTTTCCCGATTCCAAACTGATACAGTCCTGCAATCCATGATGTGAATAGATCGCAGTTCCTACCAATTTTGCCAAAAAACTTTCCGGTATCAGTTCTTCCAGAAGCTTTGCTCCCACAGATGAATGATCAATATGTCGTCGCGGTGCCTTTTCTCCATACAATTCTACTTCATACATGTACTGACGAAATTCCGGAAGCAATTTACCTGAATCATGCATTCCACCAGTCAGAAAGGCAATATTTTTCAATATCGGAAGTGGACAGTTTTTCTTACTCAAATATGCCACATGATCCATATGTTCCTTTAAACTTTGTTTTTCTCTTGTACCGGGAATTATATGGCCCGTATAAAAATTCTGCTCTGAAAATTCATCTTCTTCCATATCCCTTCTCCCTTACTTTTTCTAATTCGTTTATCGCACATCTCTTTCTCTTATTTCATAATATATCTCACCGTCCGACTCCGGTTGTCCGTGCTCATAAATATCGTCTACACTTAAAGA
>OLNW01002908.1_pt1 | contig 13915 bp, 10 predicted proteins | sample 1672121 | NCBI WGS metagenome assembly OLNW01 (sample SAMEA3136648, study PRJEB25190) | human gut metagenome
ACTTTATATGCTGGAAAAATTGGCGAAAAGCATAGAGGAAGTAAATGTCCTGGCAGAACATTACCGGACCTGTCAAAATGTAGCGGCAATTGAAAGCCTTGCAAAAGAATGTTTCATATCCAAAGAGGACACAGATGCTTTTATAGCGGGAAAAAGGAAGTTTCTGCTGAAGGTTTTGCTGACCCGGCAATCCGGTTCAGTAACCGAAAAACTGACAGAAGAAATGCTTCTTTTGCAGGATTCAGGGTATGCGACCGTGCTTGGCACGTATCTTTTAGACCTTGCCAGAAAAGATCCGGTTATGAAAGATGTGATCCTCCAGCCCCATAAGACGCTGAGACACTGTCTCGAGTATGTCCATGAAAAAGCATATGAGACGGCGCTGGAAAAGGCAAAAAAAGAGGGAAAAACTGGTGTGGGGCAAAATGCTGGTATAGCGATTGGCTCTACAGAGGTATTTGCCTGGGTAATAGACTATTACCTGTTGGACGACCGTAAAGACATGGAGAAAAAAGCACAGGAAGAAATAGATACAATAAAGAAAGCCTGGAAAAGAGCGGAATCAATCAGGACATTGTCAGCAAAATCAAAAGATGCAGATACGAAGAAAGATGTTTCGGAAGATGCAAAGGTGGCAGCAAAGCCAGCAGCGCAAAAGAAAGAAGAACCGGAGCAGCTTTCTTTATTTAATTTAGGAGCCTGAATATGATTGCATACAAAGGGTTTGAAAAAAATTTAAGTTGCAGGGGTTATCAATTTAAACGATATGGGATCAATGAGACAACGGAAGCAAATTGCAGACAGAATGGATTCCATTGTGCGGAAAATCCACTGGATTGTCTTGTTCACTATCCGAATTGGAGGAACTCTAGGTATTTTGTAGTGAAAGCATTTGGAGATCTGGATGAAGATGACAGGGATACGAAAATTTCATGCACCAAGATAGAACTGATAAAAGAATTGGATTTTCCAACACTTTTACTACGGGGAGCAGCGTATATGGCAATACATCCGGACCGCCCATGGTGCAGCCTGGTTTGTAAAGAAACAGGTGTGGGCAATAATGGATTTGTAATTGTACGCGGCAAACAACCAAAAGCAAAAGGAAGGAAAAATGATCTTCTTATTCTTGTCCAGGAAGAACCTGACAGCAATGAGATTATATATGTAAACCAGCTCTGTGTGGATGGCACAAGATATAAGGAAAATCAATGGTACGGAATTGCAGATTGAAAGTTGAATGCTGGATCAGCGGTCATAGAGAAGCCGCAGAAAGGATTATTACGATGAAGTTAGGATATTTGGAATTTGTTGAGGTATTAAGAAAACAGCTTTTGAATGCTTTGAACTTACAGGAACAGCAAATATTTTTTAAAAAGAAAGCCATAGATAATAAGGATCGCTTATTTGTGGAGGCATTTGAAAATTCAAGTGGAAAACAACTGTGCGGTATTGACGTGAAAGATTTATATGAGCGTTGTATGGAAGGGAGTTCGATGGAGTCAATTTTATATTCTGTACAGGAGGAAATCGAGAAACTAAAAATGGTTAGCATGTTAGAGGGCAAGATGACTCCTGACAGTTATCAAAAAATCAAAAAATACCTTTTTGTAAAACCTCTTAACAAGAAAGAGCATTCGCTTGAGATGGAAGATGCCGTGCATGAGGATGTTGGCGATATCGCTTGTGTCCTGTATATGATGCTTAGTAACACGAACGGGTATTTTACAGACATAAAGATAAAAAATCAGCATTTGGAACAATGGGAAATGACAAAAGAGGCTGTTATGGAAGAGGCACTTAAAAATACCTGCCAGATGGCACCCCCTCTCATTTGTACTAATGATGAGAACAAGTGGGGAGGATCCTTTATGGAGAATGGAGCATTCTGCTTATCGAAAAGTGATAAAGTTATGGGGGTTCGACTTTCCACAAATACAAAAGAATATGGAGCGATTTCCGTATTTTACCCTGGTGTCCTTCAAAGACTGGCACAGCTTATGGGAAGTGATTTGTACATTTTATTTACAAGTGGGAATGAAAGTACAATTTACAGTGCAAATGAGAGTAATTTAGAAGATATTAAGACTGAACTCAATGAAATGGTGATTGAGTATAGGAATGCTATGGTGTTTAAGTGTAGGAATGGTATGGTGTTTGAAGAAAAATTATTGTCAGAAGAACTCTACTACTATAGCAGAATCGAAGATAAGATTTCTGTATATATGGAAAAAGTAAAGGTTAACTTTACTACGGTTAATTTAAAGGAAGTGCACTGATTATTAGAAAAGGTAGATAAGGCTGCGTAATAGTTAAGTGGTAAGCAGTATCTGTATAATCCTAACGAAAGGAAATGAAAAAATTATGAGTGAAATTTTAAGTTATGAGAAGTTTGTCGAAAACTTAAGAGCGTATCTGTTAGATGCTTTAAATCTGCAAGAAGAGCGAATTTATTTTAAAGTAAAAGATGAAGCGGGAATGACTCCAGAGGGAGACCGCTTATTTGTTGAGTGCAATGTAAGCCCAGAAGGTAAAGAAGTGTGTGGAATCCATACGGAAGAGTTATATGAGGATTATCTGGATGGTATTTCCATAAAAAGAATTGGAGATACTGTTACAGATGAAATCCTGAAATTAAAAGATGCAGGGTTTTTCAAAAAAGTACAGGATGTAAATAATTATCCCAAAGTAAAGGGAGACCTGTTTATACGGCTTTTAAACAAAAAGAAACATGAAAAGGCACTGGAAAATGCCGTGTATAAAGAAGTGGATGGCATAGCCTGTGTTTTGTATATGAAAGTTGGACAGAGGGATGGATGTATCTCCAGCATGAAAATCCACAAATCCAGTCTGGCAGACTGGGGAATGGATGAGGACGAAGCTTACGAGAATGCTTTGTCGAATACATATTCCCTTAGTCCCCCAAGAATTTATAAGTGGGAACGACTGCTTTTTAATCCTGCTTATGAGGGCGAAGACTTTATGGACATGAATTATGAAGAAAATATTGTGGAAAGAAATGCTGGTAGCTGTCTTTCTACAAGTATTCGTACCAATGGGGCTGTGGCTGTTTTTCTGCCGGATGTGGCACAAAGGATCGCAGACCTTATGGATGATGATTTCTACATTGTATTTACAAGCGTCCATGAGGCAATGATTCATCCTAAGAGGATGTTCTGTCCGGAAGATCTTGAAAGAATTTTAAAAGAGACACTTAAAGAGGCTACCCCGGACGAAGATTATCTGTCAGATGAAATATATTACTATGATAGAGGTGCCCGGAAAATAATGAAATGGAAAAAGGTGGTATCAAAGGTAACTTTACCGGCAAGCTGTGTTGAAAGGCTTCCGTTGTAAATAGCAATGATAAGGTTTTACGGATTATAAGAAAGGAAACTTTATATGTGTCAGCGTTTAACGTATGAAGAATTTGTCCAGAAATTACGGAAATGGATCATAAAAGATGCTCATCTTCCAGAGGACTATGTTTTCCTTAAGAAAAAAGAAAAGACCGGAATAACCGCAAATGGGGACCGGTTATTTGTAGTCTGCGCTGAAACGGATTCCGGAAAAGACATCTGCGGGATTTTTGTGGAAGAACTTTACCAGGATTATGTAGAAGGAACTTCTATGGAAAACATAGAAGCAAGGGTGAAGTGTGACCTGGATAGAGCAGGAAATATGGAAAATACCAGATATCTGAATGACTATGAAAAAGTCAGGGAACATCTCTTTCTGGGGCTTTTGAACCTGGAAAAACACAGGCATGAACTGAAAAATGCCGTATATAAAACAATGGGGGACATTGCAATCACGTTATATGTGCATGCAGGAACCTTGAAGAATGGGATTACATATTTGAAAGTCAGATCGGAATATTTGGAGACATGGGGCTTGGAAAAAGACGATGTTTTACACGATGCTCTTTTAAACAGTTATCGTATATTGTCTCCAAGAATCTATGATTTCAAAAAAATGATGTACACTCCGGGGTATGCTGGTGATGACTTCATGAATGTGGATCCCTATTTTATTTCAGATAAAAAAAAGAAGGAGGGAATCTGTCTTAGCGTAAAAGGACTCACAAATGGAGCTGTGGCAGTCCTGTATCCAGAAGTGATAAAAAAACTGGTGGAATTAATGGATGGGGATTTTTATGTGGTATTTAGCAGTGTGCATGAAGCCCTGATACACAGCTCAAAACTTTGCAGCTTAGAAGAACTTGAGAATTTATTAAGAACTTCCAATTCGAGAATGACATTCCAAAAGGAGTTTTTAACAGATAAGGTCTATTATTACTGCAGGGAAAAGGATAAATTTATTATGCTTCAAGGCAGTCTGAAAATGTTAGTTACAACAATCCGTATGGATGAGGAAAATTAAATGATAAGGAACGAGATGCGGCGGGAATTTCCTGCCGTATCTTTTGTTAAGAGGAGAAGAAAATGTCCGAGGGATACGAATACAATTTGTTGACACAGGAGCTGCTTCTTCAAGGATATACGGCGGAACACTATCCGGACTATGTTCGAATCGGAAACGGAAGGCTGGGAAAGTCACCACTTGAAAATTCATGCGGCGGTTTTATATATACCAAAGATTATCTGGAAAAGAAAGCATTTATGTCTGGCTGTGGTCTATACGTGAGTTGGGAAAAATGTATTAACGATATAGATTACCTGGAGGAAACATTCTGCTTTGAAAATGATAATGTCGTTTTTCGGTGTCCATGGCATAAGAAAAATTGTGAACAGAATCATCCCTTATTAAGGGAAGATAACTTCGGCTTCTGTGCCTGCCATATGGTATCAGATTACCAGTATGAAAAAAGTGCAGAATATTTGGAAGACCAGGCAGATCAGAAAAAGGAAGAATTGTTTCAGAAATTTAAGGAACAGCATAAAAACTGTATTTGTAAGATGCATATGTCTTATAACTACGAGAAGCAGGAATGGAGCCTGCAATATAATCCGATGAGGTGCATGTGCGGACCAGGAGAGTATTGTATGCTGCGGGGCAGACCTCTTTCCAAAAAGACAGGGAATATATACTACGATTTAAAGGTATCTACAATCCGAAAAGATGATACCTTTTTTGCCGGGGAGCCTGTAGTGACGATCACAAGGGGAAAGAAATTTTTGCAAAGCAAGGTTTCGGTCGATATCTGTGAGGAAATTGTAAAAAGAAAACAGGAGGATATTTTTGATAAGGAATGGTGGAATGGCTATTCTATGCAGGCCTTGTACGATCCGGATTTGAAGGTGGAAATTCTGAATGTTAGAGTTGCTACGCGATTGACGCGAGATAAGGCACAGGATACTGAGGATAAAAAAGCCGGAATATACATTGGCTATGAAGCAGACTTTGCGAAAGCGAAGAAGAAGTGGAAACAGAAACGAAAAGAGAAACGCCTGGAGCAGACAAAAAGAAAGATTGTGCAAAAGGGCTGGGAGTCTCTGAATGATACAGAACAAAGATTTATGAAGAAGAGACTTTCTGCCGAACAGATTGAAGCTTTGCAACAGGAGTGGGTTACGGCAAATGAGCATAAGGATGAGGCTGAGCAGTTAACCCTGGATTTATAAAATAACTTCGGAAAGGACAAATTAGATGGAAAAACGAAAGCTTAAAAAAATGAAGGTATTGGAACCATCGGAGGAGATGGTTCTGGCGGCAGAAAGTGATATTCCAGCTATCGGAAATATGGCTTATGAGAGAATGGAATATCCAATTGGTTTGTTCATTCAGGCAGAAATGGACGAAAATATCTTAAAAATTGGTTTTTTTGTTACAGATATTTTGACTGCTGGCGGAAGAAGACCTTTATATACCCTGTTCATTGATAAGGAAAATGATTGCTTCATAGGATATGATTACCGGCTGAAGAAATGGACCAATAAAATGCTGGATAAAATTGAACTGCCTAAAGGGGTAAAGGGAGATCATACCTGGTGTGATCTAAACAGCCGCAGTCAAATATGGGAAACCCTGGGTGAGGAATATAAAAAAGATAATGTATGTTATGGCCTTTTTCATTTTGAAGAACAGGTACGGGAAAGGCAAAAGATACAGAAACATTTAAAACGAACAACCGCCTGGGACCAGGTTATGAAATACGTCAGGGAAACTCCGAAGGACTGGGAGAAATGGCTGAAAAGAGTGGGAATTACACAGAATTACATTTTTTATGAATACTCCCGGAAGAAAAATATCACAGGCTACTGTACATGGTGTGAAAAGAATGTGGTGGTGAATGGCGTAAAACACAACAGGACGGGAAAATGTCCTAACTGCAGGCATAAGATCCAATATAAGGCAGTGGGAAGACAGCGCATGGTAAAGTCAAAAGAAGAAACTGCATATCTTTTGCAGACATGCGGTGATAATTTTGTTATTCGTGAATTCAGGGCAGATGTGAAATATGACATGGTTGCTTATACAAAACCAGTTTATAACTGGAGAGAGCTGCGACGATATGTATTTGATAAAGACCTTAACGAAAAAAAATTTTACTGGGGCTATTATCATGGGACAGAAGAGAACAGATGGATCCATGGGTCATTGAATACATACAACCCTTATTGCTGGGGGAATTGGGGATATGAACCCCGCTATCCGGGGCATATCTACAAAAAGTCACTCCATGGAATAAAAAATAATCAGCTTAAAAGAAGCGGATTCCATGAGCTGGTCAGAAAAAGTGAAACAGTAGAGCCGGTAGCCTATTTTCATCGGTTAAAGCAATATCCTTATCTGGAGCAGCTGATAAAAGCCGGGCTGAATGAGCTTGCAAAGGAAATCATAGAAAACAATACTTCTGTTTTTTATAAGGAAGCAGATTCGCTTGGACATGCTCTTGGGATTGATAAGTTCCGCCTGAACCGCCTTCGCAATAATCATGGTGGAAAAGTATTTCTGCAATGGTTGACTTATGAAAAGGGATTTGAAAAAGTGATAAAAGATAACGTGATTGCCTGGTTCTCGAAATGGCAGATCTGTCCGGAAGACCTTTTGTTTGTACTGGATCGGATGAGCCCGGAACAGATAAAAAATTATTTGGAAAAACAGGCAAAAGAAAGCGAAAAAAAGCCAAAGGAGCTTATTGGTACCTGGAAAGACTATCTTGGCATGGCGTCAAAGCTTGGTATGGACGTGAAGGATCCAATTATATACCGTGTGAGAAAACTGGAAAAACGGCATAACGAACTGGTTCAATTGATGATAGAGAAGAAAATGGATATAAAAGCCGAAGAGATTGCAGAAAAATTTCCTGGTATAGAAAACGTCTGTGAGAACCTGAGAAAATATGAATATAGCGATCATACTTTCCAAATTGTGGCACCGCGGAAAATCAAGGATATTCTGGAAGAAGGAGAAGAACTGCAGCACTGCATCATCGGAAAAGATACTTATTTTGCGCGTATGGTAAAACAGGAGTCTTATCTTTTGTTCCTGAGAAAAAAGAATGCACCCCAAAAGCCATATTATACATTGGAAGTGGAACCAGATGGGACAGTACGCCAGAAACGGACATATTTTAACAGGCAGAACCCGGATATTAAGCAGGCCGAGAAATTTTTATTGCGTTGGCAGAAACAGCTTTCGCGTAAACTAAATAAGGAAGATAAGATGCTTTCGATAAAAAGCCGTGATCTTCGAAAGAGAGAAATTGAGGATCTGCGGGAAAAGAAAGTAAAGGTGAACGGATTTGGCTTTACTGGAAAGCTGCTTGCGGATATTCTGGAAGAGGATTTGATGGAAAATGCAGCATAAACCAGAAAACAAAAGAAAGATGATAAAGATACTATGAAAAATGGAAATAATCAAGTTACCCTGACAGGGAGGATTGCAACGGAATTTAAGCTTTGTTATCAATATGGTAGTGAAAAATTCTATAAAATGGAAATCGTTGTAAAAAGGTTTCGCGAAAATGTGGATTGGATCCCAGTGGTGGTATCTGATTGGCTGGTGGATATAACACAGGATTATACGGAGCAATTTGTAGAGATCCATGGAGAGTTTCGCTCACATAATTGTCATGAAGAAATGCGCAATCGTTTGGAACTCTTTGCAATGAGGTACAGAAGAAAATGGTTTGTAAAGAATTAGAATGGTGGAATTAAAATACTACAGATATGAAACTATAGTGGAATTGACACAAAATTGTTGGATGGTATAATAAAAATGGCATTTGGCAGCAGATACTGCAGATATTTTATCTTGATGGAGATCAAGATGTTAAGAGCTTAATATAGTGTGATTAGTACACCCTAAAATCATAAGGATAATGGTTTTAGGGTGTTTTTTATATTACTTCTGCTAATGCCGTGAATAAAATAACGAAAGGGGGAATATTGCCTGTTTTGTGTCAATTTGGAATCAAGGAAAGGATCATGTTCAAATGCATAAACCGAAACGAAAATCGAAATATTGGGAACAATTTAGTTATGAATATGATGGTGTTACATATTCGGGAAAAAAGAATTGCTGCGAAAAACTTGGATTAAGATATTTGGGAGTATTGCAGCATGCACACGACTATAACTGTACGTTTGAGGAAGCTATAAGCCAGATGTTAGAGAATAAACAGAAAAAGGAGTTTGTTTTTCGTAATAGGAAATGGCTTAGCTTAGATACCTGTTGCGATTTTTATAAAATAAACAAATATAGCGTTCAGCAATTACAGTATCAATGCGGGTATACAGTTCAGGAAGCTCTTGAGCGCTCAATTAATCATGCAAATCTTTTGCGCTTCAAGTATAAAGGCAAAAACTATGCATCATTTCGTGAGTGTTGTAAAGAGCTGGGAATACCTGAATGCACTGTGAGACGTTGTATGAGAGAAACAGGAAGATCAAAAACTGTAGCATTAAATTATTGTTTGAAAAAAGCTGAAAACAGGGCCGGAAATCAAAAAGTATATAATCCTTCTCCTTTTATTTACAAAGGGAAAAAATACGATTCATTTGTGAAGTGCTGTTGGAATTACAATTTAGAAGCAGACAAAGTACGCCAAAAATGTATTGCAGAGGATATTTCATTAGCTGAAGCTCTTAACTATTACCTCATACAGCATCCTGTAAGAAGAAAAAATGATTATGATAGCACCATTTGCCATAAGTCCATTGCAGAACAGTGCAGACAGTACGGAATAAAGTATTATGATGTTTACAATTATTCTTCAAGATATAATTGTTCAAAAGAGGAAGCCATCAAACACTGCTTAGAACTTAAGCAAAAACTAGGAACAGATGTTATAGAATTTGATGGAGTAAAATATGCGGATTTGCATGAATGTTGTAGGATGTTGAAATTTCCATATAGACGAGTTGTGGCAAAAATTATGAACAGTGATTGCAGTGTGCAGGAAACGTTACAAAACCTAAAGCAAAAAAAAGAAAGGCTTTTTGGCACCGGAGATATTGAAAACATAACATTGGAAAATGGTAAATGCTATGAAAATATAAAGGAATTATGTTCTGATCTGCGAATCCGAGAAGGAACTCTTTATGGATATGCACTTCGCAATGAATGCTCGATTACGGAAGCTGCCGATTATTATGCCAAAAGAGAAGAAGTGTTTCAAAATGTGGCACTGAAAGTCGGTGATCAATTTTATAATGATCTTCGCCAGTGCTGTGAAGAACAGGGGATACGGTATAAGGATGTTTATAGAAGAATGGTAGAAAAAATGGTTTCTGCCGAAGATGCTGTGGAATACTTTTTAAAAAGAAAGGATCGGAAAGCAAAAGAAAAGCAATTTAAAAGACAGACGAATTTTGAACCGGGAGTCCCTAAAAAAGTCGTTATAATGGGAAAAGAATATCCTTCTAAAACCAGTTGCTATGATGATTTAAAAATACAAAAAAAATTGGTACTTAAGCGCATGAGAGATACTAACTGTTCTTTTGAAGAGGCTGTTATTGCTACTTATCAAGCGCGGATAGAAAAAGAATTCCATTTCCATGGAGAAGTGTACAGAAGCTTTGTGGCTTGCTGTAAAGCATATGGTGTAGCGCAAGAGTATATTGCAATAAAAGCCAAAAGAGAAGGCATAACAAGACAGGAAGCAATAGAAAAAATATTGGCATTACGGGAGAATGGTACATTGTAGTAGTTGAATTTGATATGTGAAAGGAAATGTAGGTATGAGAAAAAAGAACGATATAAAGGAGGAAAATGGGAAACTTCTTCTTTCAGTAAAAGAAACCTGTGAATTAACTGGGTTATCTGAAAAAACAGTTCGTACTATAATGGCTGAAAATGATTTCTGCGTCCGAATTGGGCGCAGAACACTTGTACACAGAAAAAAATTCGAACACTGGTTGGAGGAACAGGACACTTGAATATTTTTTAAGAACGTGTTAATATTCTGATGTACTTGAAATCTGGCCTGGAAAGGATGAACACAGTATGGGAAAATCTTTGAAAGGCAAAGAATTAGGAAGTGGACTTTCGCAAAGGAAGGACGGACGTTATCAAGCCAAATATTATATACTAGGTTCCCCGAAACCAAAATATTTATATGATAGAAATTTGGCAAAACTAAAGAAAAAACGTGATCTGGAAAAAGCAAAATATATTCTGGGTTATAATGATAAAGCGAAAAAATATAAAGTTTCTGAATGGTTTGATGTATGGATGAAACTTTACAAAATTGGGCGAATTAAAGCTAATACGGTTCGTGGATATGTAGATGGATTTGAGCGGGGTGCAGATTTTATTGGCTCTGTGAGGCTTGATTGCCTCACACCCTCTCATATCTACAATATGGTTGAAGGAATGCAAAACGATGGCTATGCGGAATCATCAGTTGTCCATACTTTATCAATTGTAAAGCAATTACTTCAAAGTGCGGTAGATAATCAAATGATTCCAATGAATCCCTGTAAAGGGATTGCAATAGAAAAATCCGAAAAAGTAACAGTTGATCCAATATTGGAGGATGAAAGCAAAATACTTCAACCAGAGGAAATTAAAACATTTCTTGATGCAGCAAAAAACACGAGATATTATGAACTATTTTATATTATTTTGAATACTGGAATGCGTATTGGCGAAATTACAGCACTTTGCTGGTCTGATATTGATTTTGAATGTCATCGAATTCGTGTATATAAAACACTGAATAGAACGACGATTTATTTTGATGAAGGAAAAAATCGATTAGAAAAACCAGAGTCAGTTAAACAGATAACGACGCCTAAGAAAAAGGCAAGTTATCGTTGGATTCCTATGACAGAGGGTGTTGAATTGGCATTTCACTCTTGGGAGAAAAAGCAGATTGCGGATAAAGAAAAAAGCGGATCATCATGGGGAAAGGAAAATCCTTTCCTCAAAGATTTTCCGGATCTGGTATTCACAACACAACCAGGAGGGGTTTTTCTTCCTCAATATGCAAACGCGGAATGTTCACGTATTATAAGCATAATTGAAAAAAAAGAGATCGAATTAGCTGAAAAAGAAAATAGGGAACCTCGTCTTTATGAGGTATATCCCCATAAATTTCGGCATACGTTCGTCACCAAACTGAATGAGTCTAATATGTCTCCATTTACGGTGAGTAAGATTGTGGGACATACAAGCGTAAATATGACGAACTATTATACACATCTGGAACAGGATTATGTGGCAGATGAATTTAGAAAATTTGCTGCAAAATACGATGAGGGAAAAGTTCCGGCGGTGCCAGAAAAAGAATAAAGGAAAATTATGAAGAATACTACTGATAACATACAAAATACTAACCGGGGGTCAAATGGGGGTCAAACTACTATTTCAGGTGCTTCAAACCCGCATAAATTAAGGGATTCAGCGCAAACCATGAAACTGTCGCCCATGATGCAGGAATACTGCAAAACAAAAGAAGAATACAAAGACTGCATCTTATTTTATCGTCTCGGGGATTTCTACGAGATGTTTTTTGATGATGCACTTCTGGTATCCAAGGAGCTGGAACTGACGCTCACCGGTAAAGACTGCGGTCTGGAAGAACGTGCTCCTATGTGTGGAATTCCCTTTCATGCAGCTGATACCTATATTAACCGTCTTATTGAACGGGGACATAAAGTTGCAATCTGCGAACAGGTAGAGGATCCGAAAAAAGCAAAAGGACTTGTAAAGCGTGCTGTTATCCGTGTGGTTACTCCCGGAACTACTTTAGATGCAACTTCTTTGGATGAGTCAAAGAACAATTATCTGATGTCAATTGTCTCCATAGCAGACCGCTTTGGTTGTGCAATAGCGGATATTACCACAGGTGACTGTTTCCTTACAGAAGTACCAAATAGCCAGAAACTGGTTGATGAGATCAACAAATTCAGTCCGGCTGAAATCATATGTAATGATTCCTTTTTTATGAGTGGGGTTGACACAGACGATTTGAAAGAACGTCTTGGAATTTGTATTTTTTCCCTGGATGCCTGGTATTTCGATGATGATACCTGCAGAAAAGAATTAAGGGAACATTTTCACGTAACCAATCTGGAAGGCCTTGGAATCAGCGATTATGACAGTGGAATCATAGCTGCCGGAGCGCTGTTTTTGTATCTTAAGGAAACGCAGAAGACTGCACTTTCTCAGATGACTACCATCCGTCCTTATACGGCAGAGCGTTATATGCTGATTGACAGCTCCAGCCGACGAAATCTGGAGTTGGTGGAGACCCTCCGTGAAAAGCAGAAAAGAGGTTCTCTTCTCTGGGTACTGGATAAGACTAAAACAGCCATGGGTGCCCGTACTCTTCGCTCCTTTGTGGAACAGCCACTGATCGATGCAGAAGAGATCAATCGCAGACTGGAAGCTCTTGAAGAGCTGAATGAGAAACCGATGCTCCGCGATGAGATCCGGGAATATCTCAATCCAGTGTATGACCTGGAGCGTCTGGTCAGCCGCATCAGCTTTAAGTCTGCAAATCCAAGAGATATGGTAGCATTTGCGTCCTCTCTGGAAATGATTCCTTATATTAAACAGGTTCTCAAGGACTTTCAGGCACCGATTCTGAAAGAAATCTACGAGGACATGGACAGTCTTGAAGATATTACAGATCTGATCAAGCACGCCATTGTAGATGAACCGCCCCTTGCCCAGAAGGATGGAGGCATTATTCGTGAAGGCTTTAACGAAGATGTGGATAAATTCCGCAGTGCCCGCACAGATGGAAAAAAATGGCTTACAGAGCTGGAAACAAAGGAACGTGAGCGTACCGGAATCAAATCCCTGAAGATCAAATATAACCGTGTATTCGGCTATGCCCTTGAGGTAACCAATACGTTTAAAGAACTGGTGCCGGAGAACTACATCCGTAAACAGACTCTTGCAAATGCAGAACGTTATATTACCGAGGAGTTGAAAAACCTTGAAAATATGATCCTTGGCGCTGAAGATAAACTTTATGCCCTGGAATACGAGCTGTTTTCCAATGTCCGTGATAAAGTTGGCCAGGAAGTGATAAGAATCCAGCGTACAGCCAAGGCAATTGCAGGTCTGGATGTGTTTGCATCCCTGGCGCTTGTTGCTGAGCGCAATCATTATGTACGTCCGAAGGTAAATGAAGGCGGAATTATAGATATCAAAGGTGGTCGTCATCCGGTTGTAGAGCAGATGATCGATAATGATATGTTCATTGCCAACGATACATACCTTGACAATACTAAAAAAAGAGTTTCCATTATTACAGGTCCAAATATGGCAGGTAAATCCACATACATGCGCCAGACTGCGTTGATTGTACTTATGGCACAGATTGGAAGCTTTGTTCCGGCAGATAAGGCTGTGGTTGGAATTGTGGACAGAATCTTTACCCGTGTAGGTGCATCGGATGACCTTGCCAGCGGACAGAGTACTTTCATGGTGGAAATGACTGAGGTGGCCAATATCCTTCGAAATGCCACTGCCAAGAGCCTTCTGATCCTGG
>OLNW01002910.1_pt1 | contig 13912 bp, 7 predicted proteins | sample 1672121 | NCBI WGS metagenome assembly OLNW01 (sample SAMEA3136648, study PRJEB25190) | human gut metagenome
CTTGTCCTCTTCAAAGATATCCATATCTTCTGAAATTTCCAGTCCAAACTTTTCTAATCCTGATAATAAATTCATATGATGACCCCCAAATCCGGCTATGACTGAGCCGGTAATTTAAATGAACTCTTTAATGAAACAATACGGTTGAATACCGGATGCTCCGGTGTGGAATCCTTTGCATCGGCACAGAAATATCCCTGCCGTACAAACTGGAAACTGTCATATGGCTCTGCTTTTGCAAGCTCCGGCTCTACATAACAATCCTTTAACACTTTTAAGGAATCCGGATTCAGATTCAGACTTCCGTCCTCTTTATTATAAACGCCTTTTTCTTCATCTACAAGATTCTCATAAAGGCGTACCTCGCATTTCTTTGCAAATGGTGCAGGAACCCAGTGGATGGTACCTTTTACCTTACGTCCGGTAAATCCTGTTCCCTGCTTTGTCTCAAGATCATAGGTACAATGCACCTCAATCACTTTTCCGTTCTCGTCTTTTACAAAACTCTCGCATTTTACAAAATATGCATGCATCAGACGCACTTCATTTCCCGGAAACAGACGGAAATATTTCTTTGGAGGTTCTTCCATAAAATCATCTCTGTCGATGTAAAGTTCCCGGCAGAACGGTACTTTTCTGCTGCCAAGTTCTTCATTTTCTAAATTGTTAGCAACATCTAAATACTCCACTTCGCCTTCCGGATAATTGTCAATCACCAATTTAATCGGATCTAAGACTGCCATCATTCTTGGCTTTTTCATCTTTAAATCCTCACGGATACAATACTCTAACATGGCATAGTCTACAGAACTGTTGCTCTTTGAGATTCCGCACAGCTCCACAAAACGCTTGATGGATTCCGGTGTAAAACCTCTTCTTCTGAGTGCTGCGATAGATACCAGTCTCGGATCATCCCAACCGTCTACAATTCCATCTTCTACCAGTTTTTTAATATAACGCTTTCCTGTTACCACATTGGTCAGGTAGAGCTTGGCAAACTCAATCTGTTTTGGTGGTTTCTCATATTCTAACTCACGCACTACCCAGTCATAGAGTGGTCTGTGATCCTCAAATTCCAAGGTACAGATCGAATGGCTGACTCCTTCAATGGCATCCTCAATCGGATGTGCAAAATCATACATCGGGTAGATGCACCAGGTGTCACCTGTTCTGTGATGCGTCATATGTGCCACACGGTAGATGACCGGGTCACGCATATTGATATTCGGAGATGCCATATCAATTTTCGCACGCAAAACCTTTTCTCCATCCTTAAATTTTCCGTTCTTCATATCCTCAAAGAGTGCTAAATTCTCTTCCACACTCCGATTGCAGGACGGATCATCTTTGCCCGGCTCTGTCAGTGTTCCACGGTACTCACGAATCTCCTCTGCCGATAAATCAGAGACATATGCTTTTCCTTTTTTAATTAATTTAACTGCTGCTTCGTACATCTGCTCAAAATAGTCAGATGCAAAGAAAAGGCTGTCACCCCAGTCTGCTCCTAACCACTGGATGTCCGCCTTGATAGACTCGACGAATTCCACCTTTTCCTTTGTCGGATTGGTATCGTCAAAACGCATATGAAATTTGCCATGATATTCTTCTGCAAGTCCGTAATTCAATAAGATGGACTTGGCATGTCCGATATGCAGATAACCGTTTGGCTCCGGAGGGAAACGTGTAACGACTTCTTCACATCTTCCTTCCTCTATATCTTTATCAATAATCTGTTCAATAAAATTCTTGGAAACTGTACCGCCTTCCATAAACTAAATCCTCCTGAAATCTCTTCTCAATCGCTTTTATTATATGATTTCAAGAGAATTTTGTCAATGTAAGCCCTCTATTTGATGATGCTTAAATAATCTCTAACTCCGCTTAATATGCTCATGGGTAAACAAATGATCCTGACAGTATTCATAATTTCCGTCACATTTCGAACAGAAACGGAATTCCAAAGTCGGATCATCCTTCTCTGTTCTTCCGCAGACCGCACATTTATGCTTTGTGACACTACCGGAACGTCCGCCATTTGCATCCCGCATCTGTGTCTTGAACACATACTTTCTGTGTACTTCCTTTGGTGATACCCTCTGATAATTTCTGGTAGACAGATAGAAAATCAGGAAGTTCAAAAGTGCTGCCGCAATGGAGATTCTTCCCACTGCTCCGGTTGTAACAAAATCATAAATGGTCAAAGCCGCGTAGACATATGCCATCCACTTCATTCTTACCGGAATAATGAACCACAACAGAATCTGCATATTCGGAAAGCAGACCGCAAATGCTAAAAAGATTGCCATGTTGATGTAATAGGTTGTGACATAATAACCGATTCCAATGGTCAGACCACCTGTGACACTTAAAAATCCATATGCCACAAATGCTCCGATTACCGTAAATATCATGCCTCCGAAGATATAGACATTAAAACGGAAGGTTCCCCAGGTACGCTCTAATGCCGTTCCTAAGGAATAATACAGCATAATCATAATAATATAGAAAAAGATGTTGCCTGTAGACGGTGGAATCAACACCCATGTAACCAGTCTCCACACCTGACCTCGCAGCACCATTGCCGGTTCTAACATCAGATAACTGATGATTCCCGGTGTCATATACATCATCAGATAACCGAGCGCATAGGTTACTACGAGCCAAAGGCTCAGGTTGGGAATTGCATATTTTCCAATCTTTCGTTCTAATTTATTCAGATAATTCATCTTGCACCTCATTTGTCTGGAATTTTTAACCTTATATTTAACACATTATAATTTTAAGCATTTTGTTTGTCAATCTATGCAGAAATTCTTCACAAAATCTTTAGAATTATAACTTTATAAAGAAAATATAAAATGGAAAAAAAGGGTTGTTTTTTGTAATTTCCTGTCGTAGAATGGGGTGTACTGAAAAATCAGTACCGTTCATACATTTAATAGGAAATAAACAAGTTATAACAGGTGGTATTATGAATCAGAATTTATACAAATTAGGAATTGATATCGGTTCTACAACCGTAAAGATCGCTATTTTAGATGAGAATGACGACCTCGTCTTCTCTGATTACGAAAGACATTTTGCAAATATCCAGGACACACTTGCTGCCCTTTTAGAAAAAGCATACCGAAAAGAAGGAGATATGAACTTAGCACCGATGATCACCGGTTCCGGTGGTCTGACCTTAGCAAAACATCTCGGTGTTCCTTTTGTTCAGGAGGTTATTTCTGTATCCACTGCCCTGCAGCACTATGCACCGCAGACAGATGTTGCCATTGAATTAGGCGGCGAGGATGCGAAGATCATCTATTTTGAAGGTGGCAACGTGGAACAGAGAATGAACGGCATCTGTGCCGGAGGTACCGGTTCTTTTATCGACCAGATGGCATCTTTGATCCAGACCGATGCTCCGGGATTAAATGAATATGCAAAAAATTATAAGGCAATCTATCCGATCGCTGCCCGCTGTGGTGTTTTCGCAAAGACAGACATCCAGCCGTTAATTAATGAAGGAGCTACAAGAGAAGACCTTGCCGCTTCTATTTTTCAGGCTGTTGTAAATCAGACGATCAGCGGACTTGCCTGTGGAAAACCGATCCGCGGACATGTCGCTTTTTTAGGCGGTCCTTTGCATTTCTTATCGGAATTAAAGGTAGCTTTTATCCGTACTTTACATTTAGACGATGAACATGCCATTACACCGCCGAACTCCCATCTGTTTGCAGCTATTGGCTCTGCTTTGAATTATAAAGAAGATACTACGACCACTTTAAGAAGTCTTTTACAGACTCTTTCCGGAAAAATACATATGGAATTTGAGGTAGAGCGTATGGAACCGCTCTTTGCTGATCAGGAAGAATACGATGCCTTTTTAGCACGCCACAACAGCAATCATGTGGTTACCGGGGATTTATCTTCCTATGAGGGCAACTGCTATCTTGGCATTGATGCCGGTTCTACCACGACAAAAGTTGCTTTAGTCGGCGAGGACGGCTCTTTGCTCTATTCTTTCTATGACAACAACAACGGAAGTCCGTTAGCAACAACGATCCGTGCCATGGAAGAGATTCATGAGCGTCTTCCGAAAAATGCTCACATTGTCTATTCCTGTTCTACCGGCTACGGAGAAGCATTGATCAAATCTGCACTACAGTTAGATGAAGGCGAAGTAGAGACAGTCTCTCATTACTATGCTGCTGCATTTTTCAATCCTGATGTGGATTGTATCTTAGATATCGGTGGTCAGGATATGAAGTGCATCAAGATCAAGAATCAGACCGTAGACAGCGTTCAGTTGAACGAGGCCTGTTCTTCCGGCTGTGGTTCTTTTATTGAGACCTTTGCAAAATCTTTAAATTTCAGTGTCCGTGACTTTGCAAAGGAAGCTCTTTTTGCAAAAAATCCGATCGACCTTGGAACACGTTGTACGGTATTTATGAACTCCAAAGTAAAACAGGCGCAAAAAGAGGGAGCAACCGTTGCAGACATTTCTGCCGGACTTGCTTACTCCGTTATTAAAAATGCTCTCTTTAAGGTAATCAAACTTTCCGATGCCTCCGACCTTGGAAAAAATGTCGTTGTGCAGGGTGGAACTTTTTATAACGATGCCGTATTACGCAGTTTTGAAAAAATTTCCGGCTGTGAAGCGATCCGTCCTGACATTGCCGGAATTATGGGTGCGTTTGGCGCTGCATTGATCGCAAGAGAACGCTATGAAGACGGACATGTGTCTTCTATGCTCTCTATTGAGGACATCTGCAACCTGACCTATGATACAAAACTGACACGCTGTAAAGGCTGTACCAACCACTGCCTTTTAACCATCAACCGTTTCAGCGGCAACCGTTCCTACATTACCGGTAACCGCTGTGAGAAAGGTCTTGGAAAAGAAAAGAACAAGGAAAATATCCCTAATCTTTTTGACTATAAATATCATCGTATTTTTGACTATGAACCGCTTTCCGAAGCAGAGGCTGTGCGTGGCACGGTCGGTATTCCAAGGGTACTGAATTTTTATGAAAATTACCCGTACTGGGCGGTATTCTTCAAAAAATTAGGATTCCGTACCGTTCTCTCACCGGATTCTACGCGAAAGATTTATGAACTTGGGATTGAATCCATTCCAAGTGAATCCGAGTGTTATCCTGCAAAATTGGCACACGGTCATGTGAAATGGCTGATCGATCAGAAGGTAGATTATATTTTCTATCCTTGTATCCCTTATGAGCGTCAGGAGATCAAGGATGCCAACAATCACTACAACTGTCCGATCGTAACTTCTTATGCGGAAAATATTAAGAACAATATCGATGAGATCACAAGTGGCAGTGTACGCTTTTTAAATCCGTTTATGTCTTTTGGAAGCAAAGAGGCTTTAACCAAACGTCTGGTAGAAGAATTTCAGGCAGAGTTCCAGATCCCGGCAGCGGAAATCCGTGCCGCCGCTGATGCTGCATGGGAAGAGCTTGCAAATGCCCGTGACGATATGCGGAAAAAAGGTGAAGAAACCCTGCAATATCTGAAAGAAACCGGAAAACGCGGCATTGTCCTTGCCGGCCGTCCTTACCACTTAGATGCAGAGATCAACCACGGTATCCCGGAGCTTATCAACTCCTATGGTATTGCCGTACTGACCGAGGACTCTGTCTCTCATCTGAATCCGGTAGAGCGCCCGTTGATCGTATTAGACCAATGGATGTACCACTCCAGACTCTATGCAGCGGCAAATTATGTCAAGACTCAGGAAAATCTGGATCTGATCCAGCTCAACTCCTTTGGCTGTGGTCTGGATGCCGTAACCACGGACTGCGTCAGTGATATTCTGACAAATTCCGGAAAGATCTATACTTGCTTAAAGATTGACGAAGTCAACAACTTAGGTGCTGCAAGGATCCGTATCCGCTCTCTCTTAGCTGCGATCCGCGTCAGAGAGAAGAATCCGAAGGAACGCACGATCCGTCCTGCTAACTACAACCGAACCGTATTTACCGAGGAGATGCGTAAAAACTACACGATCATCTGCCCACAGATGTCTAAGATCCACTTTGACATCATTGAACCGGCATTCCGCTCCTCCGGTTACAATCTGGTGGTTTTAGAGAACGATAACCGTGATGCGATCAACACCGGACTTCGTTTTGTAAACAACGATGCCTGCTATCCGTCCCTGATGGTAGTCGGACAGATCATGGATGCCGTACTTTCCGGCAAATATGATATGACAAAGACGGCTGTTCTGATGTCGCAGACCGGTGGCGGATGTCGTGCATCGAACTATATGGGCTTTATCCGACGTGCACTTGCAAAAGCAGGATATCCGGATGTTCCGGTCATTTCGATCAACCTTGCATCGTTAGAGAAGAATCCGGGCTTTAAATTCACGCCTGCTTTAGTGCAAAAAGGTATGTACGGACTTGTTTTCGGCGACATTTTCTTACGCTGTCTTTACCATGTCCGCCCATACGAGGCAGAGCCGGGTTCAGCCAATGCCCTGCATGAAAAATGGAAAGAAAAATGTATTGCTTTCCTTTCACAGGATAAACTCCTTTCCCACCGCACCTATAAAAAGATGTGCCGTGAGATAATCCGTGACTTTGACAAACTTCCGATCCTCGATATCCAAAAACCAAGAGTCGGTATCGTCGGCGAGATCTTAGTCAAATTTGCACCTGCCGCAAATAACCATTTAGTAGAATTATTAGAATCAGAGGGAGCCGAAGCGGTCGTTCCTGACTTATTAGACTTCTTCCTGTACTGCTTCTATAATGCGAACTTTAAGGCAGAAAAATTAGGTATGAGCAAGTCCTCTGCCAGAAAATGCAACCTTGGCATCAAAGCGTTAGAATGGCTTCGCTCTGCTGCAAGGGATGAATTTGAAAAGAGCAGCCGTTTCACACCGCCTGCCCACATTGAAGAACTTGCCCGCTATGCCCGTCCGATCGTTTCCGAAGGAAACCAGACCGGAGAAGGCTGGTTCTTAACCGGAGAAATGTTAGAACTGATCCACACCGGAACTCCGAATATTGTCTGCACACAGCCATTTGCCTGTCTGCCAAACCATATCGTTGGAAAGGGTGTTATCAAAGAGCTGCGCCACCAGCATCCGGAAGCAAATATCGTTGCGATCGACTACGATCCGGGTGCATCCGAGGTAAACCAGCTCAACCGTATTAAACTGATGCTGTCTACCGCACAGAAAAATCTTAAGAATGCTTAAAATGAGGAACTGCCATGGATTTTCAGGAACTGTTAAATGACTATATTGAATTATTTTCCTGCACGGCAAAAGAACTTGCCGATGCTTCCGGCTTAACAGCTGTGGATATCAGCCGTTACCGTACCGGAAAGCGTACTCCTGACCTTTCCAGTCCCCAACTGAAAAAACTGGCTTTCGGACTTGCGAAACTTGCACAGGAGCATGGAAAAGAATCCATTACAGAAGGAGAAATTTATAACGCTCTGACCAATGCACTCGGAAAGGAATCCCTTTCCTATGCCATTACCATTGAGCGTTTCAATCAGATCATCTCTCTTTTGGATATCAATATTTCACAGATGGCGCGTGTTTTGAATTACGATGCTTCTTATATCTCCCGTATCCGTTCAAAACAACGCCGTCCGTCTGATTATGCACTCTTTTTTCCACAGTGTTTCTGTATTCATTGTGCGCAGTTATTCAGACACTGCTTCAAAAGAGTTGATCGCTAACGTTTTAGACTGTGACATTCAACATCTTGAGGACAATTCCTCTTACCTTTATTTATTAGAGAGCTGGTTCTTTTCCGATTCTGAGAATATGGAGCTTTCCGGTTCTTCTGCAAATGATTTTTTGAGAAAATTAGACGAGTTCAATTTAGATGAATATATCCGAAGTATCCATTTTAACGATATCAAGGTTCCATCCGTACCGTTTCAATTTGCCACCTCAAAAAATTATTTTGGACTGGAGGCTATGAAAAACGGAGAACTGGACTTCTTGAAATCCACGGTTTTATCTAAGTCTACAGAATCCGTCTATATGTGCAGCGATATGCCAATGGAGGATATGGCACAGGATTTAGAGTTTGGAAAAAAATGGATGTTCGGGCTTGCTGTCATGCTAAAAAAAGGACTGCACTTAAATATCATCCACAACATAGACCGTCCTTTTGAGGAAATGATGTTAGGTCTTGAAAGCTGGATCCCACTCTATATGACCGGACAGATCTCTCCTTATTATCTGAAAAGTCTGCAGAATGACGTTTACTGTCATTTCCACTATGTCTCCGGTGAAGCTGCCCTGTTTGGAGAATGTATCGCCGGATACCATGATAAGGGACGTTATTACCTGACCAGACATAAGGACGAAGTCGCTCATTATAAGACGATCACCAAATGTCTGTTTCAGAAAGCAATTCCGCTGATGGATATTTACTGCAAAGAGAGAAAGTCAGAATATGAGAAGTTTCTTTTTGAGAATGCAAAACTTCCGGGCAAAAGACATCATATCCTCTCTTCCCTTCCTCTGTGTACCATGTCCGAGGAACTTTTGAAAGAAATCCTGCAACAGAATAAGATTTCGACAGAAGATGCTGCAAATATTTTCCATTTTGTGACGATGCAAAAAGAGATTTATGAGCAGATGCTCTATTCCAGCCCTTTACAGGATGATGTTCCGGAACTGACAAGGGAGGAATTTGAACAGTATCCGATGGTGCTCTCTCTTTCCGGTCTCTTCTTTGAATCCGATATTTTTTATACCTATGAACAGTATCTGCAGCATTTATCGCAGACAAAGGACTATGCAAAAGAACACGAAAATTATAGCGTAACGGTCACGCATCAGCTTCCGTTCCGCAATATCCAGATCATCATTCTAGAGGGTGAATGGGTCATGGTGTCTAAGAATAAGTTCCCTGCGATCCATTTTGTCATCCATCATCCGAAGATGTGTCATGCTTTAGAAAATATGATCGTACCGGTAATGGAAGAGGAGTAAAACCACAATGGCTTTACTCCTCTACTGTTATCACATCTTTTAATACATAGTGAAATGTCGGTGCGGAACTGTTCTCGTTCTCGATATAGCCTTTCTTCAAATTACAGGTGTCCTTTGGATCTTCCGGATCCACTCCGATGTAATCCCCCTGGAATACCTGAATTTTTCCTTTTTTGAATCCGTTTATGACTTCCTGCATTTTTGCTTTGGTTCCCTTTGCCGCCACTAACTCATTCAACTCTAACATCTCGACCCAGCCTTCTTCAAAGCCCGCGCCCATGTCATTGCCGACTACATTTCCTTTGACATTTTCTTCGATTTTTTTATCTTTTAATACTGATTCTACGACTCCTGTCACATATGGTTCCCAATTGATCTTACATCCGGTCAGATAGGTGGTCGGCGCTACATTTGCCATACTCTCATTGTAGCTGACAATGTAAACCGGTGTGTCGGAATCCGTTGCCTCACAGGCAGTTGCCGGTCCGGTGGTATCGGAGTGCTGTGAGATGATGACACAGCCTTCGTCTATAAATTCTTTCGCATATTTTTTCTCTGTCAGATAGTCATTCCAGTTGTTCGTATAACGTACGGACATTACCGCATCCGGTACGATCGAGCGCACCCCTAACAAAAATGCCGTATAACCGGAAATAACTTCCGCATAGGGATAGGCTGCAACATAGCCAATCTTTGCCTGCTCTTTTGTGATCGTGCCGTTGTCGATCAGTTCCTGCAGTTTCATTCCCGCCGCAACACCTGCGGTATATCTGCCCTGATAAATCGCTCCCATAAAGGTATGATAATTTTCCAGACGCGGTTCTTCGTTCGCGTTAGAACAGGTTGCCATACAAAACTCGATATCCGGATATTTTTCCGCTAACTTTTTCATCGTCGCTCCATAATTATAACTTGTGGCAATGATCAGTTCGCAGCCGGAGTCTATCAGTCTCTCTAAATACTCCTCCTCGGTTCCTTCTGCAACATTGCACATGGCAATGGTCTTGACCTGTTTTCCGTATTTGTCTGCTATCGCATTCTGCACCTCTATGAAATTATTCGTATAAGAAGTGCTGGCATCCCCGACATAGATAAATCCGACTTTGAGGGTCTTGCTCTCACTCTTATGAAAGGAAAGAACCGCTGCTAACACCACTGCAATGACAACAGCACAGGTAAAAAAGGTCACTGTATATGTCTTTTTCATACTATTCTTCCTCCTCTTTCACATTTGCATTGTCATATAGGCGCTGCATATCGATCTGTCCGGTTTCGATCAAATGGAGCATGATATCGGTAAGCTGTGGATCGAACTGTGTTCCCCTGCCTTTTTTCAGCTCTCCTATGACAAAATCCATATCCAGCTTCTTTCGATACACTCTGTTTGCAGTCATTGCATCAAATGCATCTGCAATTCCAATAATTCTGGCATTTAATGGAATTTCTTCTCCCTTTAAGCCATGCACATAGCCTTTTCCGTCATACCGCTCATGATGGTACAACGCTCCCTCTTCGATATTGTCTATCAGCGTAAAACTCTTTAAAATTTCTCCACCTTTGACCACGTGGGATTTCATCTCCTTATATTCTTCGTCTGTCAGCCGCTCCGGCTTATTTAAGATCCGGTCCGGGATTCCTATTTTTCCAATATCATGAAGCAGTGCTGCTCGTTTCAGTTCGCTGCATTTTTGTTCATCAAAGCCTAATTCTTTTCCGATCATAACAGAATACTCCGCTACTCTCGCAGAATGCTGGCTGGTGTTGACATCCTTTGCATCTACAGTACGCGCAATGGTCAGAACCGTTTCATTTCCCATCTCTAACTGTTTTTTCACCAGTTCTAATTCCCGCTTCTGTATATTCAGCGTTCTCTGTACCTGTGTATGGAATACCAGCCAGGTCAGATAAGTGACTGCGATTGCAAAAACTGCCACCATATACAGCATAAACCACCAATTATCGTATATCTCTGCTTTTTTGATGATCTGATAGGTACTCTCTACCTGTACGCTCTGATCTTTGCTGTCTAACACGGCTAAATGGAACGTATAACTGCCTACCGGAAGATTCGTATAGATCACACTGGACAGTTCGCCCTGCTGCATGACTTTTGGTGCTTTATCATAACCTTCTAAATATACACTGACATACGGCTTGTATACGGAATAGTTGATGATCTCCGGAAAAATCTCAATGGTCTCTGCTCCACGCTCTACATAGAGTGGTTCACCTCTTTTTACCGAGTGACGGACACCGTCGATCTCTACGGATTTCATCTGCATACGGTAAGAACGTGTTGACGCATTATAGTGGTTCAGGTTCATGCAGGTCACTCCGTTGTCTGTGGAAAAATAGAGATTTTCGTCCTGGTCCACATAATTCCATGCATTCGGTGTCAATGCATTTTCAAGTCCTGATTTACTGTTTAAAAGCTGATACTCTACTTCTTTTCCATCTAACAGGTCTTTTTTATCAACCACATAGATTCCGGCAGAACCCGGTACGAACAACATTCCGTTTTTATTTTCTACCAGATCATAGTTATTAAAATATGGAAAATTATCTAATATCCTGATAGACCGGTCGGATTCCATATAACAGATACTGTTACTGGTTACGATAAAGACGCCTCCTCCATCTTCATCGGCAACCATACGAAGGATGACCTCCGAACTTAATCCCTCTGCCTTTCCATATTTTGCTGACACTTTACCGTCTTTGATGACTTCAATCCCGTTTCCATCCGTACCCGCTAAAATCGTTCCGTCCTCAAGTTCTAAGGTACAGAGCATCTTCGGATTTAATAATCCATCTTTTTCCCCGATATTTTGCAGAACTTTTCCGCCTTTGATATAAGTAAGTCCGGCATCCCCTGCCGCTAAAATATCCCCATTCTTTAATTCGATAGTTGTACGGATCTTGTCGCTGCTCACACCATTTTCCGAATTATAGATCGTATATTGACCGTTTTTTTCAATCTCGATAGCACCTTTTCCGGTTGTACACGCCCAAAGATTTCCCTTACGGTCAACCATAAAGCTTCGTATTCTGGCATCGCTTAATAGTTCTGTCCATTCATTCGTAACACCTGCTCCGGTTTTGGTATCGACAATCTTCAGTCCCTTGTCCGTTCCGATGTAAAGCTGTCCCTGCCATTCGGTCACTGCATTTACGATTTTTTCATCCGCTGCTGCTTCGTAATGGATATCCCTGAATATGGATTTACACATCCGCAGCACGCCTAAACGCGAAGAGGTAAACCACAGATTTCCCTGATAATCCACTAACATATGGTCAATGGAACTGTTAAATTGTTTCATTTCCACTGCCTGAAACTCTTTCTTTTTTTCTATATACCCTACTCCGTTATCGGCGCAGACAAATATAGTATCTTCGTATGGATACAGGGAATTGATATTTGAAAGTTCTCCGCAGGTAATACTTTTTTGATATTCTAATGTTTCTCCCTGCACGGAATACACATCAATCTGATTTTCTGAAGTTCCGACATACAGCAGTTCATCCTGAAAAAGACAACAGACATACGCCGACTCATCCAACGGCTGATAGGATGCTGTTACTTTTCCACCCTGTATCAAAAACAGCTTTCCCTCATCTGCTACTACGGCTACATTGCCGTTCTTATCTGCGTCTATGCTCTCTGCATAGGTTACTTCTGAAATGGTACGTTTTACGGAAAGTCCGCCTGAAAGTGTTACGACAGACAGCTCACTCGACGTGCCCACATAATACTCGCCATCGGAACTCTGTGTGATACAGCGTACCGAATCGGAGGACAACCCTTCTTTTTCTGATACTACATTTGCGATGCTCTCGTTGATAAAAATTGACACTCCGCTGTCATTTGTTCCAACCCAGAGCCTGCCTTCCTCATCTGTATAAAGACAGTTGACTGTCTTTACGGATTCATATTCATCCACCCACCGGAATTCCGAACCGTTATAGCGGTACAGTCCGCCATAGGTTCCAATCCAGAGCACTCCGTCATTCGTCTGCACGATATCATTTGCACAGCCGCCCGGAATCCCGTTTTCTCTTCCATAGATTGTCTGAAGATATGTATTATAATTGTTCTCTTCCTGTACCTCTTTTTTCTCCTTTGCATGCACCGAAACTGCTGCCCCCATTCCCTGAAACAGCGAAGCTCCAAGGGTCAGACACAACAGGATTCCGATCACTGCATTTTTTTGCACTTTTTTTCTGCTCTTATAAAAACGTATCAGCAAGAACAGTAGTACGATCGTAATGACTTTATCTAAAAAATCCAGATAGAATTCTCCGGCGCAGTGACTGATGATCGGATTAAATCCCATTCTTTCTAACGCATTGATGACACCGTCACCCCACTTATTATTGGTGTAACCATCGAAATACATATAATTAAACGGAACTGATAAAACTACGGAAAGGATTGTTGTTAGAAAGCTGATCGACAGCGTACCAAACAGATTTTTCAGATATCCTTTTCTTGCACATATTCCTACCGTCACTGCAACAATTGCACTGACTACAGCATAAAATATGTACGTCCAGGAATATAGAATCCCATAGATGATATTGACCGTCATACCGACCATTGCCCCACATAACGGTCCTAATACATAGGCTGCCACCACTGTTCCAAACGAATCTAAAAACAACGGCAGCTGCAAATTTTGTGCAAAAATCTTACCTGCATAATTGATCAAGATGCAGATCCCTACAAACAGGCTTATCTTATACCATTTTTTTCACTCATTTTTCTCTCCATTACTTAAACATTCTTTTTTTGATTCCCTGCTAACTATTGTAAATGAAATGAGCTGCAATTACAATTATGAATATCTTTTTTTGCACTTTTTATAGGATTATGTTGTTAAAGGCGGCTCACAACTTAGTGCTGACAAATTGCACAAAACCGGGATCTCTTTTTCT
>OLNW01002913.1_pt1 | contig 13904 bp, 9 predicted proteins | sample 1672121 | NCBI WGS metagenome assembly OLNW01 (sample SAMEA3136648, study PRJEB25190) | human gut metagenome
ATCTTCTTTGGTGATCCAACCATTGCGGTATGCGATCTCTTCCAAGCAGGCAATCTTGCGGTGCTGATGCACTTCAACCGTCTTGACAAAGTTCGTTGCATCTACCAAGCTCTCATGAGTACCGGTATCCAGCCAAGTAAAGCCCTGTCCCAAAAGCTCTACATTCAGTCTTCCCTGTTCCAGGTACATTCTATTCAGATCCGTAATCTCAAGCTCATTTCTCGCAGATGGTTTCAAACTCTTGGCAAGTTTCACAACATCATTATCATAGAAGTAAAGTCCGGTGACACAATAATTACTCTTTGGTTTCTCCGGCTTCTCCTCGATGGAAACTGCCTTTCCATTCGCATCAAACTCAACAATACCAAAGCGTTCCGGATCATCCACATAATATCCAAACACCGTAGCTTCTTTCTTCTGTTCCGCATTCTCTACTGCCGCATGCAATCTTTTCTTAAAACCATGTCCGGCAAAAATATTGTCACCAAGCACCATAGCAACGCAGTCATCGCCGATAAATTCCTCGCCGATAATAAACGCCTGTGCAAGACCGTCCGGGCTTGCCTGTACCGCATAGCTCAACTGTACTCCAAACTGATGTCCGTCTCCTAACAACGCCTCAAAACGAGGTGTATCTTCCGGAGTGGAAATGATCAAAATATCTTTGATCTTGGCATCCATCAATACAGACAATGGATAATAGATCATCGGTTTATCATAAACCGGCAAAAGCTGTTTACTGGTTACTTTCGTCAATGGATACAATCTGGTTCCGGAACCACCGGCAAGAATTATTCCCTTCATTGTGTTACCATTCCTTTCCTATAAAAAACTTAAACTGTTTCTGATGCTCCGGATAACTGAACGTTCTATCCTAACAGCATCTGTCTCTTATTCTGCAATTTATTTTGTCTAATTGCATACTAAAAGGTGACGTTACGTCACCTTCAAGTAGTTTTTTCATTTTTGTGAATAGTATACAATATTGCACGTCTGATTTTGTGGTATTTCACCAAATAATTCTGCACATTACTGCTAACTGTATCAATTGATGCAACTTCTGTATATTGTTATCAATCATTTACCGTCAATCATCTCTCACCGATCATTGCGAATCGTTTGCATCCGATACACTGATAAATATCCCGGCATCCTTTGTGATCGTATATCCATTGCGAATCTGTCCCTCGACATATTTGCGAAATTTGTTGTATTTCTCCAAAATATACTGGTTCTGATTGCCATGACACGACAACACATATTCGATCAACGGCTCTGCCTGCGTCACGATAAGTGCATCCTCGTATTGCTGCCAGTCCACCTCCGCAAAATATGGTGCAAGTGCCTGTGCACCATTTTCTTTGCCAAAGTGCTCGTACAAATTCTCGCCGGACAACGTGATCCGATCGTCAAACTGTGTAACAAGCCGGCTCACTTCCTGCATATGCGCCACACCATACGTTCCACACACAAATCGTCCACCCGGTTTTAACACACGGCCAACCTCACTGCAGACACGGTCCACATCTTTGCAATAAAAGAGGACATGATTTGCAATCACCAGATCAAAGGATGCATCCTCATACGGAATCGCATGGCAGTCAAACGCCGCAAAGGAAAATCGATCATCCTGCAGACTTTGTTCACGACGGACATCTCGAATCATTCCCTCTGAAATATCCGATAAAATGATCTCACAATCTGCAGGAAGCTTGGCTTTATTCTCTATCCACAGACGGCCATTGCCGCAGCCCAGTTCCAAGATCTTCATGCCTTCTGTGATCTGGCATTGTTCATAGATCCAAGGAAACCACCCCTGCTTATTGCTGGAAAATAGACGATGTAATCGGATCCTTGCCGATATATTGGTCGAGTTGCGATACTGCGCCTTGAGACTGTTTTCCATGCCCGTCAAATGGATCAATTCCCGCATACGGTTCCAGTCTACATTCTGTTGCTGCCTGATCTCCGTTACCGTCTCACCAATCGCCTGCTCCACAAGCTGCAACTGCTCAATACGGTCACGCACAAGATTTTGCTGCTGTTCCAGCGAATGTTCCAAATACGAATAATCGCTGTCATTCACTGTCAACTCACGAATATCTTCCAACGAAAAACCAAGATATTTTAGCAGCATGATCTGCTGCAGTCTGGCAAAATCTTCTTCCGTATAAAAACGCGCCCCTGTCGGCGTGACAAGGGACGGTTTTAGGATATTCTGTTTATCATAATAACGCACTGTACGCACAGTGATCTGTGCCATTCGTGCAAATTCTCCGGAGGAGTAATACACTCCACCAGATTCTTTCTTTTTGACCATGCTTCTACTCCTGCTTATGCGGTCTGTCGACACAAAACTTTTGCTTGACTGCAGGTTCCCACAATCACATTATTTGTTATCCTGATCCTGTGGCTCTTCCTTGCGGATCTCTTTTGTGCGGATCTCCTTGCAAATCGCATCGATAAATTCGGACAGATCTTTCACGCCCTCATCACCTGCAAAGCGGCTGCGAACAGAAACTTTATTCTCTTCCTCTTCTTTTGCACCAACAACGAGCATATAAGGAAGCTTATCCAGTCTTGCCTCTCGAATCTTGTAACCGATCTTCTCAGAACGGTTATCCACCGTTGCGTCAATACCGTTTTTCTTGAGTTCTGCCAAAACTTTCTCGGCATAGTCTGCGTATTTCTCAGAAATCGGGAGTACACGAACCTGCTCCGGGCAAAGCCATGTTGGGAATTTACCGGCATATTTTTCAATCAGCCATGCAAGGGTACGCTCATAGCATCCAAGAGAGGTTCTATGAATGATATATGGACGTTTCTTATCACCATTCTGATCAATATAATACATATCAAAACGCTCAGCCAAGAACATATCAAGCTGGATCGTAATCATCGTATCCTCTTTGCCATATACATTCTTAGCCTGAATATCAAGCTTAGGGCCATAGAAAGCAGCCTCGCCGGCTTCCTCTGTATATTCCAGACCGATGTCATCCAAAATCTCACGCATTGCGCCCTCAACGCGGTCCCACTCTGCCGCGTCACCAAGATATTTGTCCGGATTTTCCGGATCCCACTTAGACATACGATATGTTACATCTTCCTCTAAGCCAAGTGTCTCCAAGCAATATTTTGCAAGATTTACACAATTCTTAAATTCGTCTGCGATCTGCTCCGGCATACATACCAGATGTCCCTCGGAGATCGTAAACTGACGTACACGAGTAAGTCCATGCATCTCTCCGGAATCCTCATTACGGAACAAGGTAGATGTCTCACCCATGCGGTATGGCAGATCACGGTAAGATTTCTGACGAGCCTTGTATACATAATACTGGAATGGGCAGGTCATTGGACGAAGTGCAAAGATGTCATTACCGGAAATGCTGTTGCCTTCCTCATCTTCATCATCCTCACCGAGAATGAACATACCCTCTTTGTAATGTCCCCAGTGATCGGAAATCTTGTACAGATCGGACTTCGCCATCAGTGGTGTACGAGTACGAACATATCCCCACTCATTATCCTCCAGATCCTCGATCCAACGCTGTAATTTCTGGATCATTTTTGTTCCCTTTGGCATGAACAATGGAAGACCCTGTCCGATTACATCAACCGTTGTAAACAGATCCATCTCACGGCCTAGCTTGTTGTGGTCACGGTTCTTAACATCTGCAAGATACTCTAAATACTCTTCCAGATCTGCTTTTTTGTTATATGCTGTACCATAAACACGAGTCAGCATCTTGTTCTTCTCATCGCCTCTCCAATAAGCTCCTGAGGAAGAAGTAAGCTTAAATGCCTTGATCTGCTTTGTGCTCATCAAGTGTGGTCCGGCACAGAACTCAATGAAATCGCCCTGCTGATAGAAGGATAATGTCTCATCATCTCCATGCTCTTTGATCATCTCTACTTTATATGGCTCATCGCGCTCTGTCATCAGCTTGATTGCCTCATCCTTAGGCAATGTAAAATACTCCAGCTTATCGCCTTTTTTGATGATCTTCTTCATCTCTTTTTCGATCGAATCTAAGTCTTCTCTTGTCAGACTTGGCATATCAAAATCATAATAAAAACCGTTGTCGATCGCAGGTCCGATCGTCAGCTTTGCGTCCGGATACAAGTGCTTTACTGCCTCTGCCATAACGTGTGCACAGGTATGACGGTATGCTTTCTTACCTTCCTCAGAATCGAAGGTTAAAATATTCAAGGTACAATCTTTATCTACGGTAGTTCGAAGATCAACGATCTTTCCATCTACTTCTGCGACACAAGCAACACGTGCCAGACCTTCACTGATATCTTTTGCAATATCAATGACTGCCATTGCACTCTCATACTCTTTGAAAGAGCCATCTTTTAATGTAATCTTCATGATTTTCCTCTTTTCTGTGCTGCGTGTTATTATAACTACACCGTCAGGCAGCACACGGACGGCGAAGTTGTAAGCATTGTTCGGAAAGGGCAGAGCTTTTTTGTTTTATAGGAAACGAGCAGTTTCCTATAAAATAAAAAAGTCCCTTCTATATCTCTATAGAAGGGACGTAATATCAGCGCGGTTCCACCCTTGTTCAGTGAGCATCTTCTGTCACTGCAACTCATTCGACGATAACGGTGTCAGCCGGACCGGATTGGGGTCACTCCGAGGTAGTTTTCCATTTCTTTGTGATAAGATGTTCCAGCGCCTCGGCAACTGCCGATTCCCATCTCTCTCTGTCATCACGCATGAAATGTACTCGTCTCATCAACGTTTTTACTTCTTTGTATTCGTAATCTTAATACTATCTTTTCACTTTGTCAATCGTTCAGTTCACTTTTTTTCTGATAATATTTTTGTACAATATCTTTTTTATCGCGTTTGCGGATCGGGATCACCATGCCGTTTTTCATATGAAAATCGTAATCAATGACGCCATCGACCTGCTCCACGTTAATAATATAGCTTTGGTTGCAGCGTAAAAAATATTTCATATTGAGTTTTTGCTCGATCGTGTTAAGCCGCTGATATGCACGATATTTTTCATCTCCATGATAAATATATACCACACGCCCCTCCGACTCTATCACACTAATTTCTCTCTGTTTAATGCAGAATTTCTTCTGCTGAACGCTGAAACGCAAAAACTCCATATCTTCATCATGTGTACTGACCTGATTTCTCGAAAAGTAATCACATATCGTTGCACGTACCTGCATAACATCATAGGGTTTCATCAGATATGCAAACGCATGCAGTTCATAGCCTTCCCGCAGATATTGATCACTTCCGGTTGCCAATATGATCTCCACTTTGACATCTTTTTTACGAATCGCACGTCCGGTAGCGATACCGTCCATCTCTTTCATAAAAACATCCAAAAAGATCAGGTCATAATCTCCTCTTGAAAAATTACGCTGTAACTTTTCACCTGAGGAAAACTCCACGATCAACACTTCCTGATGTAGTTCCTGTAAAACTGCCGTTACTATTTTGCGAAGTAATCTTCTTTCCACCTCATTGTCATCACATAATGCTATTTTTATCATACTCATCCTCCATGTATCCGTTCATCTACTGCCAAAGGAATGGACACATATTTATACTCCCTGCTTTATCTTTTATTCCTGTGCTGCGATCATCATCGCAGGTATGATCTGCTTCTTGCGAGAAACCGTATCCTGCAAAATGATCTGCTTCGTATCCTCAGGCAGATGAAATGCTTTCACTGCCAATTCTCTTGCCCCATTGCCATGATACAGTAGCTCTGTCGTACCCTGCAAAATGTCGGTCAGCATAAAGAACAACATCTCCACCTCATGGTTGGCAAGCGCCTTTTCCATATATGGTAACAATTTATCCTTGATCGCAACAAGTTCCTGACGATCCATCGAAGTGATCTGTCCAACCCCAAAGACAAGGTCATTTGCCACAAATTTCTTGAAATCCTGATAGAAAATTTCTTCCGGAGATTTCGAAGATAATTTGCTGCCCGCCGCAAACATTTCTGCCGCATACTGTTCCGTATCAATGCCGGCAATCTCTGCCAGCGCCTCTGCCGCCTCGCGGTCTGTATCTGTGCAGGTCGGAGAACGATAAATCAGCGTATCGGACAAGATTGCGGAGCACAATAACCCGGCAATCTTCTCTGTGAGTTCCACACCTGACTCGCGGTACATTTGATAAATGATCGTTGCCGTACAGCCTAACGGCTGATTGCGGAAAAATACCGGTCCCATTGTTTCAATACTTCCAATACGGTGATGATCGATAATCTCGATGATCTCGGCCTCTTCCATGCCATCTACTGCCTGTGTCAGCTCATTATGATCTACTAAGATCAGCTTTTTCTTACGCGCACCGAGCAGACTTCGACGGGAAATCATCCCAAAATAATTCTCATTCCAATCTAAGATTGGGAAATCCCGGTATCTCTTTTTCGCCATCGTGTCACGAATGTCATCCAAATATTCTCCCAGACCAAACGTGATCAGATTTTCACTCTTCATAAAGAAACGGATTGGGATACTCTGGTTTATCAGACGTGATGCAGTAAACGTATCATAAGGCGTTTTGATAATATAACAGCCCCTGCTTTCTGCAAGACGGCTGATGGTATAAGAAACCAATGCTCCATCACAGACAATAATACATTTTGCGCCCATCTCAATGGCACAAAGCTGTGACTCATAACGGTTTCCCAATATGACGATATCATCTTTTTCAATATAGCTTTCCATCAGATCCGGGTTAGCGGCTGCAATCAGGCACTTACCGGAAGTAATCTCCTCATCCATATCACCGTGTATCATATCGCCATCTAAGGTTTCTACAATATTATGAAATGGTGTCCCTGCTTTTGAAATGATACGGCTGTCATACACATCCATGTAGGATTTCGCAATATCTTCAATCGTGATCAACCCCAACAGCTTTTGGGAAGCATCGACGATTGGAAGTGTCTGCAGCGTGTCTGTTTTCATCAACTCCCATGCACGTTTCAAAGATATTTCCTGACTAACACCAGTCACTCTCTGCACATCAATATCAATAACCTGTGTCCGGACATCGCCCATATAGTCGGGTGCCGACACACCAAAATGCTTCAACACAAACTGCGTTTCTGCATTGATCTGTCCCGCTCTCTTCGGGATATATTTTTCTCCGGTACTCTGCGACTTCAGATTCGCATATGCAATCGCTGAGCAAACGGAATCAGTATCCGGATTGATATGACCGATCACATTCACAACGGATTCATATTTATATGACATACTTAACCTCCATGCATCTGATATCCTGACTTCAAAATCCAGTCAAGTCTAACTTCCACGATTGTTTATCGATAGTCCTGCTCTGTATATTGTGAAATATCAATAATATATTTAAATCTTCTTGCCAACGCCGGAACAAAACGGAATAACTGATCCAACGTCGCTCCCTCATCCGATAAGATCACTGCAAAGTCACCGTAATATTCATCCATAATGGAGAAAATCTTCGTGATCGTTGGGAATAACAGATCTGCCGCTCTGGTAACTAACAGACAGTTTCCTTTGAGCTGTGACTTAAACTGCATCAGATCCATACTATTTAACTGTTCTGCATCAATACGCGCGATACGTCCTGCACTTAAATATCCGGTTTCCCGCATAACCATTGCTATTTTCTTGGATATTCCAAGAATACGTTCTTCTCCATCCCCCATCAAAACAAAATGAGAGGGATCCAGTTCTCCTCCGATCAAGATCAAAATATCGGCAAAAGAACGATGTAACGCACGTGTCGTTGGCAAATCCTTTTCCGGCAGCGTTTCTCCGGTCAAAGACTGGCTGATCGCTGCGTCCTGCTGCTGTACTTCTTTTTCTAATTCGTCCATTAATACCGCCTCCGCTGTTTGTTCTGTGCCAGCGATCTGCTGCTCTGGCAGCGGATCACCATCTTCGTTTGGTATTTGTGTTTCCTCTGATGTGTTAATTTCTGACTCGGCAGTCATTGCCGCATCCTGTTCCGTCTGTCCGTTGAAAGCTGCATCAACGACATCGTCATTCACCGGCTGTTCTACACTGCCGGATACATTTTCTTCTGCAGACTGCTCCGGTAAAGATTCTCTCTCTGCCTCCGGTGGAATAACCACTGTCTCCTGAAACATCGGTTCTTCCGGTACATCCACGGTCGGAATGACATTCGTCTGCGCCATATCTGTCTCTTCTGCTGTAACTTCTTTGTTCTGAGAAGAGAGTGGAACATACTCTTTTGTTGGTGTCTGCGCAGATGATTCTGTCATACGCTCAAATACTTCATTTGTTTTATTTGGCAATTCCTGGTATACAGCAACTGCTTTTTCTTTTAACTGTTCATTTTGCTCCGCCTCATAAATAGCAGAGATCTCTGCCGCAAGGTCCTGTGTGATCCCGGTTCCTGACTGTGAAATCCTTGGAAAATCTGCAGGATTGATCGCGCTGTACTTATTGTCTGCCGGTTGGGCTGTAACCGTTGTCTGTGCCGCCCTAGGTTCTTGTGGTTCTTTAGCCGGCTCTGACGCAGTCTCCATTGCAATGTTCTCCGGCTCTGCGTCTACCGGAGCATCCGAAAAGATTTCCTGCGCCTCTTCTGTCGCAGCCGATTCCACCGGAGTCTCTGGTTTCCATATATCTGTAGATTCCTCTTCTGCTGACTTCTCTGTACTCTCTGTCGATGCAGACTGTTCGTCCATCTCCGACTCGCTTTCCTGCTCCTCCTCAGATATTGTCTTAACCATCGTCTCCTCAAACTTCGCAGGATCTACTTTCTTAAGATATTTCATCTCCTGTTCATTTCCCGCCTCCAAATATTCATTCAACGCCGGAAGTGATCCGGTATCATCCGGATTTGGTTTCTCGGTCTTAACCGTAAAATCCTTATCATCCATAAAAGGCAGCGGATTTTTCTCTTCAATATGCTCCAGCAAAAGCTTGGCGCGTTCTACGATCTCGCCCTGACCAAACCATAACTTAATATCTTCGCATTCTTCCGCACATTCCTCGTAGCGACCCGCCTGCTGATACAGTTTCGCTAACTCATATGCCCACTCTTCTATGTATTCTTCTTCTTTGAGACTCTTTAATGTGTCGATCAACTGACTGATCGGCACGCCCGCAGCTTTATCAATGCGGTACCGTAAGATCAAAGCATCTCTATTATTTGGATTCATGCGTACAAATTCTTTATAATAGCTTTCTGCATCGTCCAGTTCATTGGTGCGTATCGCCAAATAGATCAAACGATATAAAATACGGCGTGTTCTGGACTTTTTATAAATCCGCAGATAAGTTGCCTTCGCCGCCTCAAACTGCTCTGTGCGGGTGTACACCTCCGCAAATACCTTGAGGTCACTGATATTACGAACCTGACGCATGTCTAACGTCTGGATGACCGTCAATGCTTTCTTATATTTTCTTTCTTCCGCTAAATGATGCACCTGTGCAATGCGGATCGCTATTTCATATTGTCTCATATCTTCCTCCATGTCATTTACTTTAATTATCTAAAGCAAAATAAGTGCGGTACAGATCTTCTCTGCGATCTGCCCTAGTGCTGAATTTGTGACGCAATGACCACGCTCTGTCATCCAGATCACAAACAAGAATTCCTTCCCTGCCGGACAGCATTCCTAAAATATTACCGATCGAATCTACTGCCATGCTGTCTCCGGAATACGCACAGCCATCATGCATTCCCACGCAATTCACGCCGACTACATAAGACTGTGTTTCGATTGCACGTGCCCGCAGTAGTGTCTGCCAATGTTCCCGCCTGATCTGTGGCCAGTTAGCGATCACCAGCAAAACATCCGCTTCCCGTGCTGCGATCTGAAAGATCTCCGGAAAACGTAGATCATAACAGATAAACAGGGCTATCTTCCGTCCCAAAAACGGGACAGTAACAATTTCATTTCCTTTGGCATAACAATCCGATTCACCCCCATAAGTAAACGGATGCATTTTTTTATATTCTCCGACTACCGTTCCCTCTTTGTCCAATAGTGTAAAGCGATTGGTTACAAGCTTTTCTTCTCCCTCCGGGCTTGCTGCCCATCCAAAGCCAATGGCAAGATTGTAAGATTTTGCCAATTCTTTCATTCGCTGCACTGTGCGAGAATCCTTAGGATCTTCTGCCACTTTTGCCGTGTTTAGAGTGACTCCGGTAAAGCTCATCTCCGGAAATATAATGCATTCTGCCGCGGCTTCCGCTGCCTGCCTGATCAGCGTCTCCGCTCTATCTATAGATGCATCTGCATTCTCCCACACTATGTCCAGTTGTCCAAGTGCTATCCGCATTTGTAATCACCAAACCTTTCTCGATGCATTTCATTAAGAATCTATCTTCCCACTATCTTATTCAGTATAGCACAACTCCATATGATTTGCGACAGTTTTTGCAAGGAAAATTTGAACAATCTGACAACTCAACATATTAGAGTTCGAAGATCCATGATAAATACATAGTCAAAAAAAAAGATGTGTGCTATAATAATCACAATATTTTATCGAAATGTTCTCTCCGTATAGAGACGTTTCAGAATGGAGGAAAAAATGAACATACAATCAGTAAATGACAAAGCATTTGAAGTATATGGACGCGTCGTAGACGGTTACGATTATGCCGAACTACTTGCCACCTTGGAGAAGTGCTCTGAGAAGCCTGCCGATTCTGTGATCTACGTTCCGGGCTGTGCTGAGTTAGAGGCAACACCTGCTTACAAGGATCTTCAGATCAACTGCTATGGTGGTATGCCGATCCAGATTGGTTACTGTAATGGAACAAATACCAAGTTAAATTGTTTTGAATATCATCGTGACAGCGAGATCGATATTGCTGCCGATGATGTCATCTTATTGGTAGCAAGACAGCAGGATATACAGGATGGCAAGATTGATTCATCCAAGACAGAAGCTTTCTTATGTCCAAAGGGAACTGCTGTTGAGCTCTACGCAACGACCTTACATTATGCACCATGCAGTGCCAAGCTTGGTGAAGGTTTCCGTGTTGTTATCGTACTCCCTAAGGGCACAAACGAAGATAAGCCTGCTTTGACCGTTAAGAATGCAGAAGATAATCTTCTGTGGGCTCAGAACAAGTGGCTTCTTGCTCATAAAGATACTGCTGAAGCAGCAGACGGCGCACATATTGGAATCACTGGCGATAACATCGATATTGCTGATTTGATCAAATAGATTTGGAGAAACTCCTATGAATTTACCAGAAGCATTTTTAGCACGTATGAAAAAACAGCTTGGAGCAGAATATGATGCATTTGTCGCATCTTATGATGCGGATACTTCTTATGGACTTCGCTTAAATCTTTTAAAAGGGACTGTGGATGAGATCATCCCAGTCCTTCCTTTTGCCTTGACGAACGTCCCATGGATTCCGGAAGGATTTCATGTAAGCAGCGCCGAACGCCCCGGCAAACATATATTACATGAGGCCGGAGCGTATTATATTCAAGATCCAAGTGCTATGTCTGTTATCACATTGCTAGATCCGATGCCGGGCGAGCGTATTCTCGATCTCTGCGCGGCTCCCGGCGGCAAAAGTACCGGGATTGCTGCTCGTATGCAGGGGCAGGGACTGCTCGTTTCCAATGAGATCATTCCCGGCAGAGCGAAGATCCTATCTCAAAATGTAGAACGAATGGGCATTACCAATGCACTGGTCTGTAACGAATCACCGGAACGTATTGCCTCGCATTTTCCGCTCTTTTTTGATCGTATCGTAGTGGATGCTCCCTGTTCCGGGGAGGGGATGTTCCGCAAAGATGCCGGTGCCATTTCTGAATGGTCACCAGAAAATGTCACACTTTGCAAAGAACGTCAGGAAATGATCTTAGCTTATGCCGATGCCATGTTAAAACCCGGCGGTGTCTTGGTGTATTCTACCTGTACATTTGCGCCGCAGGAGGATGAAGAACAAGTGTCCGACTTTTTGGATAAACATGACGAATATTTTATCGAACCGTGGAAAGATTTTCTTCCGACAGACTGTGGCATTAAAGATGGCACCATTGCAGGTGCCATGCGTTTATATCCCCATCTGATCTCTGGTGAAGGGCACTTCGCTGTGCGTCTGCGCAAGGGGCAGGGCGATCCACACACAGCATTGGATACTTCTGATCCGATCGACACACGTCAAAAACGAGCCAAAAAAAATTCGAAAAAAGCGTCAAAAAGCACTTTTGATCTGTCCTATTTTACGGACTTTGCAAAACAAGTTTTTACAAATGAACCCCTAGATATTGCAATGGACTCCCTTACTGTTTTTGGAGATGAACTCTATGCGCTCCCAGCAGAGACTCCATCTCTAAAGGGACTCAAAGTAATTCGTCCGGGACTACACTTGGGAACCCTTAAGAAAAATCGTTTCGAACCATCGTATGCACTTGCCAAAGCATTATGTTCAGATTCTATGCTTTCTTATGAAACTACAGAGGAAGAAGCTGCAAGGTATCTGCACGGAGAGACGCTGATGACCTCTACCTCATTGCAAGGATGGGTGCTTGTGTGCTATCAGGGATTTCCATTAGGGTTTGCCAAAGCCACAAAAGGCACACTGAAAAATCATTATCCAAAAGGGTTGCGAACACAATATTAAAGAAGCTCCACAGAACAAAGAGTCGCTTGCGACTCTTTCGCGCTCGAGCGGTGCTGTTTGCAGCTAACTTCTTCTCCGCGAGATGCGCATCCTCGCGGAGCGTTTTTTGCTTTATAGGAAACGAGAAGTTTCCTATAAAGTCAAAAACAGAGCAAAACGCTGGTTTTGCTCTGTAATTTGTTCGCTATTAGCACTTATCGCAAATGCTACTTGATGACTTTCACTTTTATTTTGTATCGTTTCTTCAAAAATTTACGTTCCTTATACATTTCTGAGTTCTTTGGTGTTTTTATGGTAATGTTGGAAAGGTTACACTTTAATCCACGATAATAAAATATGCTGTCAATGTACAACCAAAGATTTTTTATGCCTTTAGGAACCGTCACACTTCTCAGTTTCGGGCAACTAGTAAACACATATTCTCCAAGTTCCTTAACTCCTTTTTTTAGCACTACAGACTTTAACTTTTTGCAATCTGAAAATGTTTCATTCAGTTCCACTTTTCCATATACGGTTATCTTCTTCAAAGCAGATTCTTGAAATGCACTCCCGCCCAATTCTTTCAGTTTCCTAGGCATCCTAATGTAATTCAACGAACAGCGCACAAACGCACTCTGTCCAATCACTTTTACCGTATCCGGCAGGATCACCTTTTTAATGTTGGTGCAGAAGGAAAAAGCGAAATCTGCTATCTTTGTTGTTCCCTTTTTTACTTTGACCGTTTTTGCCATATACTTCCTTGGTACAAGAAGCAGTTTCTTTCCATTTTTCGTATACAACATTCCCTTGTATGACCTATACCACTTGTTAGCCGATGCCACGTTAAATTTCTTCAGATGTACCAGATAAGACTGCAGTTCTCCGCAATACCCTTCCGTCAGCCCTATTCCTGCATAAATATTTATAACCTTGACTGTCTTCGGAATACTCAAGTACTCAACCTTTGGAACCGGATTGTCCTCATGTTCTCCGTAAAATTCATCTCGAAAATAGTAATTTGAGCTACAGCTAAATACATCCATCAGTTCAATCTTCGTTACTGTTTTACCATTGATCTTTCCCGGTACGGCAACCTTTTTTTGTTCCATTGGTATCGCAACGATCGTTGCCGTATTCTTCTTATCCGAATAAAGATAAGTAAATCCGTCTTTCTGACCAAATTTACCATAATCCTCCGCAAATTCGGTAAAATATCTTTCACACAGTTTTACGTATCTGTCATCCGCATTTGCCGTTGTCGACTTCGAAAATATTGTTGCGGCACACAGCAACAACAAACTCACACAAT
>OLNW01002925.1_pt1 | contig 13869 bp, 12 predicted proteins | sample 1672121 | NCBI WGS metagenome assembly OLNW01 (sample SAMEA3136648, study PRJEB25190) | human gut metagenome
ACCTGCACGAAAAGAATCTTCTTTTGTCATATCAATTCCTGCATCTTCCAATGCTTCTTTTGCTGCCACTACCGCATACTGACAGAAAGGATCCATACGTCTTGCAGATCTTGGATCCATATGCTCTTTCGCATTGAAATCCTTTACTTCCGCTGCAATCTTTACTTTGTAATCAGTCGTATCAAATTTGGTGATTGGTCCGATTCCTACTTTCCCCTGTCGGATTCCCGCCCAGAAATCTTTTACATTATTTCCAATAGGAGTAACTGCACCAAGTCCGGTGACAACAACTCTTCTTTTACTCATATTACCATTCCTCCGTCAACCTGAATCACCTGTCCGGTAATGTATCTGGCATCCTCTGATGTAAGGAAAGCCACTGTCTTCGCCACATCTTCCGGTTTACCAAAATATCCCAGAGGAATCTGGCTTACAGATGCTTCTTTTACTGTATCCGGCAGCACCGCTGTCATTTCTGTTTCAATAAATCCAGGTGCCACAGCGTTTACTGTGATTCCTCTGGATGCCAGCTCTCTGGCTGCTGTCTTGGTAAGACCAATCACTCCTGCTTTGGAGGCAGCATAATTGGCCTGTCCTGCATTTCCTGCGATCCCGACAACAGAGGCCATACTGACGATCCGTCCACTTCTCTGACGGAGCATCTGTCTGGAAACAAAACGCATCATATTAAAAGTACCTTTCAGGTTTACATTGATAACACTGTCAAAATCAGCTTCGGACATTCCCATCAGAAGTCCGTCTTTGGTGATACCTGCATTGTTTACCAGGATATCAATACTTCCCAGTTCTTTTGCAATGGCTTTTACCGCCTCTTCGCAGGCACCGTAGTCCGACACGTTCCACTGTCTGATCACTGCCTGTCCGCCATTCTCTTCGATTTCTTTCTGGACTTCTTTGGCACGTTCTTCAGAACCGTTATAATTGATCACTACTGTTATATCTCTTTTCGCCAGTTCCAGAGCAATGGATCTTCCGATTCCTCTGGAGGCACCGGTAACAATGGCTACTTTTTTCTTATTCTGCTCTGCCATTTCTCTATCTCCTTCCGGATTCTAATTCTTCACATACAGACAGGGCTTCTTCCCAGGTTCCGATATGATAAGATCTGACATTTTTATCAATCTTTCTCAGAAAACCTGTAAGAGTTTTACCTGGTCCAATCTCTACAAAAGTATCTACACCTTCCTGGATCATAGTCTCCACACTTTGCTGCCATCTTACGGATCCACTTACCTGCTGCACCAGAAGATCTTCGATCCTGCCACAGTCGGTGATCACTTCCGCATTAATATTTGCCACATAGGGAATCAGAAGCGGGTTCATACTTACAGAAGCAAAAACTTTCTTCAGCTCTTCTCCTGCCGGTTTCATCATAGGGGAATGAAAAGGGCCACTTACTTTCAAAGGAAGAACTCTTCTTGCACCAGCTTCTTTCAAAGCATTGCCTGCCTCTGCCACTGCCTCTGCTTCTCCTGTAATAACAATCTGTCCCGGACAGTTATAGTTGGCAATAGATACTCCTTCTCTGGCTTCCAGAACTTCTTCGATCACGGACGCTTCCAGTCCCAGTACTGCTGACATTGCTCCTGTACCCTCAGGTGCTGCATGTTCCATAAAAACTCCTCTGGAACGGACAGTTTTTATAGCGTCCAGATCGCACATGCCACCTGCCACTGCAATGGCGCAGTACTCACCAAGACTTAAACCTGCCGTCATATCTGGATAAAGTCCCATGGCTTTTATAGCCCTGGTCATTGCCAGACAGGCAGTTACCATAGCCACCTGTGTATATTCTGTTTTGTCCAGAAGATCATTTTTTTCAAAACAAAGCTTTTTCAGATCCAGATTTACTGCCTGGGATCCCTGATCAAAAACTGCTCTGGAAAGTGGGCTTTTTTCATAAAAATCCTGTCCCATTCCTGTAGACTGGGCACCCTGCCCCGGATAAATAAATGCGATTTTACTCATTTGTGCTGACTCCCATTAACTGTTCTGCTTTCTTTACAGTAGTTATGATAATATCCTCACAGGAACGTTCTTCCTTTACAAGTCCTGCAATCTGACCTGCCATAAGACTTCCGTTTTTGGCGTCCCCTTCCTGGACTGCTCTGCGAAGGCTTCCCAGAGTAAGTTTCTCCATTTCCTGAAAATCTGCTCCTGACTGTTCAAGTTCCAGATATTTACGAACCATATCGTTGCGAAGAACTCTGATAGGATGTCCGGTACTTCTTCCTGTTACCCTGCTGTCAATATCTTTGGCTTTCAGAATGCTGTTCTTATAATTTTCATGGATAACTGATTCTTTGGAAGCTGCAAAAACAGTTCCCATCTGAATGCCTCTGGCACCAAGCATAAAGGCTGCTGCCATTCCTCTTCCATCTGCGATACCACCTGCTGCAATTACCGGAATGTTCACTGCATCCACTACCTGAGGAACCAGCGCCATAGTGGTGATCTCACCAATATGCCCGCCTGCTTCTGTTCCTTCTGCTACTACAGCATCTGCTCCACAACGTTCCATACGTCTTGCCAGAGCCACAGATGCAACTACAGGGATAACCTTTACGCCGGTTTCTTTCCAGGCAGCCATATATTTTTCCCGGCTTCCTGCTCCTGTAGTAACGACTTTTACCCCTTCTTCTACGATAACTCTGGCAACATTATCAGCTTCCGGACTCATCAGCATGATATTTACGCCAAAAGGTTTGTCTGTCAGTTCTTTTGTTTTGCGGATCTGCTCTCTCACCCATTCTGCCGGTGCTGCTGCTGCCGCAATCAGTCCTAAGCCCCCTGCATTGGAAACTGCTGCTGCCAGATGACATTCTGCCACCCAAGCCATACCGCCCTGGATAACCGGATATTTGATTCCTAATAATTCTGTGATCTCTGTTTTCATGTGAACCCTCTCTTACTTATGCTCTTCCAGATATTTCATAGCATCTCCGACAGTTGTGATCTGTTCCAGATCTTCACTTGGGATCTCTACAGAAAATTCTTCTTCCAGTGCCATTGCCAGCTCAAAAAGATCCAGAGAATCTGCATGAAGATCTTCCATAAAGGATGTCTCTGCTGTAATCTGTGATGCTTCTGCTCCTAAAGTGTCTGCGGTAAGTTCAATGATTCTTTCTAACATGATTTTTCTCCTTAAATTCTGTATTATGTGTTTTTATATACACCGGAAATTCCGGTTGTTTTGTCAGATATCCCATTCCAGAATACTGGCTCCCCAGGAAAGCCCCGCCCCAAATCCTGCAAGTACAAGCTTCTGTCCTTTAAGAAGGACACCTTTTTGATTCAGTTCATCAAGAAGAATCGGAATGCTTGCAGAAGAAGTATTGCCATATTCCTGAAGGTTCATAGGAAACTTCTCTATATCTACTTTCAGTCGCCTGGATACTGCATCTACAATCCGGCTGTTTGCCTGATGAAGAATGAACCAGCGAATTTCTTCTTTTGTAAGATTATTTTTCTGTAAAACTTCTTCAATAACCTGTGGTACTTTGCGGATTGCAAACTGAAAAACTTCTTTTCCATTCATATGAATGTAAGAGAGATTTTTCTCTGGCCCTGCATCTTTGTTGAATGGATGAATATCTGCTGTTCCATTACAGGTCAGTGCCATACCTCCACTTCCGTCAGAATGTGTTGCCGGAAGATAAAATGTGCTGTTTTTTGCTTTCAGCAGAACTGCTCCTGCCCCATCTCCAAAAAGAATACAGGTATTACGATCTTCCCAGTCAACCAATCGTGAAAGGCTTTCTGCGCCGATCACCAGCACTGTTCGAAAGATGCCGGAACTGATGTATGCCTGGGCTGTATTGTAAGCAAAAAGAAATCCACTACAGGCTGCATTCAGATCAAATCCTGTTGCATTTAATGCACCAAGCTTCTCCTGTACGCTACAGGCAGTACATGGGAAAATCTGGTCTGGAGAGGCAGTTGCCAGAAGGATCAGGTCAATCTCTTCCGGGCTGACACCAGCGCCTTCCATAGCCTGGCGTCCAGCTTCTGCTGCCATCGAAACGGTAGTTTCTTTTTCTGCAATATGCCGCCTGATAACACCGGTCCTTTCCCGGATCCACTGATCACTGGTATCCACAAACTCTGCAATCTCATAATTATCCATAACTCTCTTTGGCACACAGGCGCCGGTCCCACAGATCACTCCTGTTATGGTCTGTTTCATATTCATATTATTTTCCTCATATTCTTATTACTTTGATTTTAGAATATTTTGATTATCAAAGTATATATCCAAAAAAACTGGTTGTCAAGAAAATTTTTCAGTTTTTCCTGAGCAACCAGTTTGTAATCACTCCACATTGTTTAATTTTCTTTTGTAAAATTCATAAAGGGAATATTATATGCTCCATATGGCGAAGCTGCTGTGACCTGCACTATAATCGGTCTTAAATATGATAACAATAACGAGGGTGCATTTTGTTCGAGCAGTTTATCTACAACAGATTTTGTCATAGTCTCAGACCAACGAAAATTTGCCTGTTCAGTAGCGTTAATAAAAAAGGGGCAGTCAGATTTTCTTTCCCCAATTTTGAGATTTAATTCTACTACAGCTTCATTCTCACCCGACTCTTTAAAAATCTGAGTAGATATATTTATAGTAAGTTGTATTTTTTTATTTTCCTGATTATTAAAATTATTATTTAAACTAAATGTTATATTCTTTAATACAGGATTTGTAAACTGAAATGAGCTCTCCATATTATCTCCTATGCAGCAAAAAACTGAACATCATTATTTTCTGTTTTACTGTAATTTTCCGTTTCAACTGTTTCTATAAACATCTCGGTAGTACTTCGATTATTATCAATATATAAAGTTTCTTGTTTTTTTACATTATAAGAAATTTCCAATCTTATATTATTCTTTATTGGCATCTCATCTAAAAAAGACAAATCCAAATCCTCTATAGTTGCTTCAAATCCGCCTATTGTATTCCCTTTAATCTTTATTCTTTCATCAATATCATTCATATATCTCTGAAAATGTTTAATCTCTTCTTTTGTTGGTCTGTAATATGAATTTGCAAATTCAACTGCATCTTGTCCTGAAATTTTAATCATATTATCTGACTGTATCCACATAACCAACCCTCCAAATAATCTCAGACCTGTAAATAATTTTCCAATTCTTCTGTATACATCATACAATCAAAATACATAGCCTCTGTAGTTCCATCCTGACCAAATGTATTTCGTCTCATTTTTTTGAAACCCATTTTTTCATACCAGCCAACCAGATTACATCTGGCATCCAATGTAATTACACGTACTGGCCATATTTTAGCAAGTTCCAGAACATTTTTTATAATGACCTCAAGAACCTTTGTACCTATCTTGTGTCCCTGATATCTAGAATCTACTGCAATATATCTTATGTGCACTGTAGAAATTCTGTTTTTATTCAGCCCTTCATCACTGTAATCAGAAATTTCTTCTGGAAAAGCATCCAACTGTATTTCTTTAAACATAATCTGATAATAGCCAAGTATTCTTCCCTTTCTTGCAATACAATGCATATGCATGTTGTAGTATCATAGGATAATAGGATTCTCTGACATACTCATTAATAGAATCAACTCCACAGTCAAAACAACAGGTCTCCACTTCCTGTGTTACCCTTTCAAATTCTAGTGTTTCCATCTTTATCCTTTACTATAATCATTATTTGAGTAACATCTTGATTATAGCACATATTGTACCTTCAAAAAGTTAAAATTTCATAAATTTTATAATCTGATAAATCCCATACCCCAGGCAGCCTCCAAGAACGTTCATCACTACATCATCCAGCTGACAGAATCCTCTTCCTGTAAAAAGCTGGACGCTCTCAATAAGTATGGATAAAGCAGCACTTATAAATAATATTTCCCGGAAACGTACATGACGTCTGCCGGACATGGGAATCAGAATTCCCAGCGGCAGAAACATGATCACATTTTCTATCACATAGGCATGTGCCTGCCAGGTAAGACCCCAGGTGGAAAAAAGCCCAAGATCTATACTACTTCTGGAGCCCGGTTCTCTGGAAAAAAATGTCTGAATGATCACTACCACACTGTAAATACACAAAAGCCAGATTCCGAGAAGTTTCCGAAATCCCATCTTCTTTTTCGTTATTTTGTTAATCAGCCCGATCATTCCTGCCAGTAGGATCCCGACCACAATTCCTGCCGGTATATAGGTAATCGGCTGTTTCATATCTTCTATCAGGTAACTAATAAGTTCTTTCATTAAAATAAGCTCCCTTCCCGGAGCTTATTTTAGCAAAATCTGTTCTGTTATTCCATGGTATACTTTATTTTTTAAGAATTTTTTTAGTAGAGGTAATTTTTATTCACATAACCAATACGGTCATATTTTGGTGAATATACAGACCAGTAAGTACAATCACTGGTATCCAGTACAGTTACGGTATCCCCTGTATAAAGTTCACCGATCTCGTTGCTGTCATCATATGCTTTGGCTGTTCTCAGTGCCAGATATCCTTTGGTTACGCTGACTGTGTAAACGTTTCTGCTGTAATCATTAGAGTAAGTATATGGCTCATAAGAAGGTTCGTAAGAATACTGGTTGTACTGCGGTACATAAGTATAAGCCTGATAATATAGATAATTTTTATTAACATACCCATACATGTTGTGCTTTGGAGAATATACATACCAGTAAGTACAGTCTACAACATCTCCTGAGTATAACTCACCGATCTCGTTACTGCTGTCATATGCTTTGGCTGTTCTCAGTGCCAGATATCCTTTTGCTACGCTGACTGTATAGGTATTCGGAGATGCCTGACAATTTTTTCCCATTAGTAACACTGCAAAAATAAATACTACTGTAAATGCTGTTGCCCATTTGGCGATGATGTTCATCTGATCATTTTCTTTTCTCATAAGGTTCTCCCTCTCTTTTCTATTTATTTTCTGATCACATCATAACCCGGCAGCTTTACATATTTGTTCCGGAAACTGAAATCTTACAAAAAATATGCAACCCTGTCACTTTTGTAACTTCAACAGCCCCTGTTCCCACCAAGAAGAACAGAGGCTGAATTACACTTCTTTTTTTATTTATTTTGTTACTTTTACGTTCTTTGCAGAACTCCATGCAGAGTAATAATTTACTCCTGATACTGTTTTGTAGCCACGTACTTTCACTGAATAAGTAGATCCTTTTTTCAGGGATTTGATCACTGTACTCAGTGTTTTGTTTGACTTGATGGTTACTGTTTTTTCTGTCTTTCCGGTTTTGTAGCTTACCTGATATCCGGTTACTTTTGTGTTCCGGTTCCACTTCACTGTCATCTTTTTGGATGTAGTATTTTTTGCATAGGTAAGTTTGGAAGGAGTTACGCAGTAAGCTGATTTTCCTGTATAATCACTTTTGACGCTTCCTTTGTAGCCACGAACTGCATAAGTATATTTGCTGCCATTGGTGGTTGCACCGGTATCTGTATAACTCAGAGTATTTACGTTGGTAATGGTCTTGATCGCTTTGTAAGAGCCATTTCCAGACGCCCTGTAGATCACATATCCTTCTGCACCATTGATCTTGTTCCAGCTTACTTTCATACCTTTTGTGGCATTGCTGATAGATATAATCTTGCCTGTTGCAAGACGCTCAACGATCTGAAACTTCGCATCTTTGGAGTTTATGTAATTTCCAATACCGGTAATGATGACTGTACCTTCGCCTACGCTGTCATTATCTTTATATTCCAGGCGATAATCTTTACCTTCTGTCAGGATTGCTCCTGCCAGAGATACGGAAACTTTCGGCTGTACTTCCTGCCCATCAAAAGTATAAGCAGACGCATCCAGCTGAATCTGACATTCTTCGGTATCAATATTTTTGAGGTGTTTTGTGGTTCGTTTCAGTTCACAGCCACAGAGCATACACTTCTGTACAGAATCGTACTCTACATCACCGTTTTCCAGTGTTTTTCTGTTCTCTATCACAAGCTGGCTGATATGATTTTCGTCTACCCAGACTGCCACTGTACTGTTGGCTGCTTCATAGTTGGAGTCTCCAGAGGCAGTTACTTTGATCAGTGCCAGACCTGCTTTTTGGCCGATGATCTGCATATCTTTTATAGTAATCAGATCATCGTCGCTGGTTTCAAGACTGATATCTCCAACACCACTTGCCTGAATTTCTGTTGTAGCATTAACATGAATTCTTTCATCTGCACTTTCTGCAGTGATACTCTGTTTTGCTTTTGCAATAATGAAGGTCTTTTCTGCCTCTCCTGTAATGCAGATATCCCCGCCTTTGGCTGTTATAATCACCTTTGCTGTCCCTGCATTCTGATTATCTGCATAAGTGACTGTATAGTTATCTTCACTTACAGTTCCATTACCGTCTTTTACTGTAACTTCCGGTGTTTTTTCCTTTCCATTGTATACAGTTTTACGATAGGAAAGTGTAATGGTGCAGTCTTTGAGGGCTGTCTGTTTCAGGGCAGGAATGTCTTCTGTGTAGGAAGCATCACAGTTTGCACATTTAAATTCTCTGGTTCCATTTTCCAGATAGCCTGCTTTTTTGGTAACAGTTCCTTTGTCCCATTTATGAGGTGCTTTATCTGTCTTATCTCCAACATAGCTGTTGCCACAAGTTACACAGGTATAAGTTGTAAAACCTTCTGCTGTGCAGGTGGAATCTGTCACTTCTGCTTCGTAACTGTGTCCCAGTACTCCACGATAATCAGAAACCACTACGTTATCACAGTTCTGGCATGTATAAGTAGTATAGCCTCTCTCTGTACAAGTTGGGGCTGTTACGACTTTTTTATAATCATGGCCTGCAGCTTCCCGATAACTGGATCTGTAGGAAGTGCCACATACACTACAGGTGTTTTCTGTGTATCCTTCTTCAATACAGGTTGGTGGAACTACTTTCTTCTCGTACTTGTGTCCTGTTGCTCCCACATAATTATCTCTATAGGAGTAGCCACAGTTCTTACAACTGTAATAAGTATAACCACGTTCTGTACAGGTAGGAGCAGTCACTGTTTTTTCGTAATCATGTTCCAGTGGTTCTGTCCAGGAATCGGTGTAAGAATAATCGCAGTTTTTACACTGATGCAAAGTATAACCCTGCATCTGGCAGGTTGCCTTTACAACCGTATCCTCATAATCATGAGGTGTACTTGGTTTATAATCTTCACGTTTGGTACTGCCACAGAGCTTACAGGTATAAAGAGTATATCCGTCTCTGGAGCAGTTTGGCTCGATAACTTTTCCTTCGTCATACTGGTGAGCTGAAGGGTCTATTTCCAGTTCCGTTCTAAACTCTTCTTTGCAGACACTACAAACCTGAATGTCATAACCTTTTTCAATACAGGTAGCATCTTTGTGTTCTTTTACAGTGAGCTTATGCCCTGTTGCCGGAAGCACCTCTGTAAATGGCTGATTACAGTTGTCGCAGACAAAAGATCTCTCCCCATCTGTAGTACAGGTAGCCGGAGTGAGAGATGTGTTCTCCTCGGACATGTGGATGGGGTTAGGGATAAGATTATAGCTGCTGTTATTCAGGAAAGCCTGTGCCTCTGGTGAATTCCATGTGTCATTGCAGGCGTAGTAGGTGATTTTTTTGGAATTATAGCAATATCTGTCATTTTCTGATCCAAACTCACCAAAATCTCCTAAAAATATAATTTCATTAAGATTATAACAACTTTGGAAAACATAATTTTCTATCTTAGTCACGCTTGCCGGAATTACGATTTTTGTAAGTACAGTGTTATAAAAAGCATTCGAACCTATAATTGTTAATTTACTTTCTTTCGCAAATTCTACTTCTTTTAAATTCCTGCATTCCCAAAAAGCATTACTACCCAGGCTTGTCACTCCTGATGGTATGGTAATCTTATTCAGGCTTTTACAGTTGGAAAATGCAGACTCCCCTATACTGGTCACACCTGATGGAATCGTAATATTCCCCAGGCTTTCACATTCTTGAAAAGCCTGATTTCCTATAATAGTTAATGCACTTCCGTTTTCAAATTTTACTTCTTTTAAGTTTTTGCATTGAGCAAATACATTTCCTCCCAGGCTTGTTACACCTGCTGGAATCGTAATACTTTCCAGACTTTCACAGCCGGAAAAAGCAGAATATTCTATTTGGGTTAAAATATTTCCTTCCTGAAAGTTTATTTCTTTTAATTTTTTACAGTTACTAAATGCATTGCTGTCTATAGTTTTTACACTTAATGGAATTGTAATGCTCTCCAGATTTTCACATCCGGAAAATACACTTGATGAAATTTTCTCTATCTGTATATCTTTTGTAAAAATACACTGCGTCATTCCACTGCAGCCTCTGAACGCACCGTCAGCTATATTTATAACACTGGAAGGAATGGCTACTGCTGAAATCTTTTTGCAGTTTGAAAAAGCAGAACTACCTATAATCTTCAGATAATTAGGCAGTTTATCTCTCGTTAATTCAAGATTTTCACAGCCACTGAAAGCAGATTCTCCTATAGTTTCTACTTTTTCATGAAAAGTAACTGTCTTAATACTTTTTCCGGCATAAAAAGCATAATTCCTGATGCCTGTAATTTCCTGCGGAATTACCAGATCCTCCAGGAGTTCTCCATCAATATAATAAGCGATACTGTTTGATGAATAAAATCTTGGACCTTCCTCCATATTTAACCACTGTAACAGGTCTTCAATATACACTGAGTTTAAACTGGGGCAACCGGAAAAAGATTCAGATCTACATATTTTCAGATTTTTGGGAATCTTAATACTTTTCAAGGATGTACAGGAATAAAATGCATTCCATCCTATGTCAGTTACATTTTCCGGTAATTCCATCTGTTCTAGTGATGTACAATTTCTGAAAGCATCGCTCTCTATATAAGATACCCCATCATCAATCTCTGTCCATTTTAACTTTGATAATCCATAAAAAGAATAATATCCGATATTTGTAATTCCTTTTTTGATTCTCAGGCCTTCAATATACTCCTCATACTCTCCCCAGGGAGCTGTTGTTACTAAATTACCATTCAGTGTTGTACATTCAGAATAACTTCCTGTAGATGTTCCATATTCACTGGTCGGTATCAACTCCAGCACATGTTCCGGTGTAATTCCCCAGAAGATATTTCCTTCATCGCCGCAGACAATATAAGGTGCAGGAATCACTTCTTCCACTGATTCTCCACATTTCTTACAGGTTCTCTTTAAGGTACCAGTCTGATCTCTTTCTGCCGGTTTTGTGATAACACCATCATCCCATGCATGAGTCGTTCCATAAGCTCTGGTTACGGCAAATCCCCATTCATCAGTACTGTAGTCTGTGGTCAGTTTTAAGGTCACTGAACTTCCCGGAACTACTACAGTTTTGCCAGCCAGCTGATCATTGATATACTTCTGATACAGTTCTCCATTTTCGTCATAAATATAGAAAAAGTCATCATAGTTTGTTTCAAACTGAGTCTTTTTATCGAAAGTCAGGATGATTTCTTCTGCACCCTCCATAGAAACGTTCCACTCCGCAGACGTCTCTGTATTGTAAGGATGATCGGACTGCAGATCCGCAGTATCAATACAATGTATACAATCATTATATTCTTTGCCTTTATTTCCACAAACAGAACAGGTGGCCGCATAATAAGCCATATTTTCTGATGTGGGATAATTCTTGCCATCTGTCTGAGGGATTACATCGTTATTATCTCTCACATAAGCATGTTCTGTATTGGCAGTAATGCCACTGACTGTACAGCATGGAACCCATTCTGCTGATTCATATGCTGCTTTGTACTCCTCTGTCCAGGTCTGATCTGCTTCTCTGTAATAAACTTTAAGAGAAGATACCCCTGTAAATATGGGAAGTACTGCCGGTGCATTTCCTGCATAATAAAGCTCCACCACTGCAGTAGTATTATTTGCAAATGCATCTTTGCTGACTGTCTGCAAGGTATCTGCTGCCACAGCAACTTTTGTCAGCTTTGCACAGGAAGCAAAAGCACCGCTTCCAATACCGGTAATACCATTTCCTATTGTTATAGAATGAACCTGAGCGCTATCCCATGGATAACTGTGGCCATTATCTTTTTCGATAGCTCCGGAACCGTCGAAAGCCAGGTTTCCGTTATCGGAAAGTTCCCATTTTACACCTGTTGCAAGTGTACCGCCAGACACAATCGTCCCCTCTGCCTGAGCTGCTCCTCCATCTGAGAAACTTTCTTCCCCGGCAATCTCTACTTCTGTATCCTCTGCCTCTGGCTGAGAAAATGTATCTGCCTGATCTGTATTTTCAATGGCAGTCTCTCCGTCAGAGAACCCATCATCTGAAAAAATTTCTGTTTCTTCACTTTCAGATGTACCTGCTGATCCAGCCACTTCTGCAGGTGCATCACTTCCAGCCGCTTCCTCCGGATCCGCACTGTCAGATACATCTGCATATGCAGCAAGATCATCTGCTGCATAAACAGGTATACTGCTGCAGACCATCATACCAGCCAACAATATTGATATAATCCTTTTTTTCATGGTTCCTCCTTACTTTGATCTTTTAGTAGTAAATTGTTTTCTCCCAAAGCTAATCCTTATCTTTGTATCATAACATATAAAAAAATTCTACCAAGTCATTTCCTCCATGTATTCCGAAATCTCCCTTTTTCACAAAAAATACTGTTATATTTCATGCACTTTTACTCAATTCCCTGATTGTTTATTGAATCTCAATATGGGATATGCTATATTAAAAATCAGTTATCTACATATTACATAAGGGGGCAAATTATGCGAAACAAAATCATCACAATGGCACTTGCACTTACTGTTTCTATGAGTGGTATTCCTTTTGCAGGATCAGTACAGGCAGATGCTTTTGAAAGTGAAGCAATCGTTACCGACGCTGTTGACAGCCAATCCCAGGACACTGATCTGACAGCAGAAACTGATTCTGAAGAAGCCACTTCCCATGAGGCTGAAACCAGTGAAATCGATCCACAGGAAGCCTCTGTGGAAACAGACGAAGAAGACTCCGATGAGACTGGTGTTGCTGTAGAATCAGAAACAGAGGACACTGTCGAAGCTACAGAAGATACCGAAGATTCCCAGTTCACCGCAGGTGACAGCGAAACAGAAGTTACTCTGGGTACTAATGGCCAAAAAGTAAAAGATACTTATGGGATCACTACCATTTATCAGGTTACCGGTACCGGAAATGTAACGGAAGAAGTATCAGGTTATATCCGAAAATGCCACAGTCTTTCTGCACCGGTAATGATCTATTTCCCATCCGGTTCTTATACAATCACAGATCTTCTGAGAATTTACGATAATCTCTTTATTGTAGCAGAGGCAGACAGCAGTTTTTCAGGAGTTTCTGTCAACATGTCCGGTTCTTACAATATGGTAAGCGGCGGTGTATGGACAAACTGTCCATTCCGGGTAGCAGGTAAATCCAGTCGCGTAGAAAACTGTACCATCGAAAATGCTCCGGAAAATGGTATCAGCCATGGACATGGCATTGGTATTTATGACAGCAAAACTGTCACCATCTCCAACTGCAAGATCATCCGGAATCCGGAATGTGGCATCTCTTTATTCAACGGTTCTCATGCAGATGTAAGCGGATGTACAATTTCCAATAATGGTCATAATGGTATCGGTGTCCGTCAGAACGCATCTGTTACTGCATCCAAATGCGTCTTCGACAACAACAAAAATGACGGTCTTGGTATAGCAGATGGGTCCAAAGCAACAGTGACAGATTCCACAGTAAAGAGAAGTGGTGTGGCTGGTCTGGCTCTGTCTGACGGTTCTTCTGTTACATTTAAGGGATGTACCATCACCACCAGCAA
>OLNW01002926.1_pt1 | contig 13867 bp, 11 predicted proteins | sample 1672121 | NCBI WGS metagenome assembly OLNW01 (sample SAMEA3136648, study PRJEB25190) | human gut metagenome
AAAGAGATATGATGTAGGGGATAAATTTGGATTTATCAAAGCAACAATAGATTTTTCTTTAGATAGAGAAGATTTACATGATCAAGTAAGTAAACATATTCAAGATATTGTCAATAATAAGTAGTGATAGGAAGGTAATTTAAATTGGATATATATCAAACGGTTATTTCTCATTATCCTCATTGGAGTAAAATAGAATTAATTGCTGTAGTTATAGTAATGATTATAAGCTTTATTATTTTAGATAGATTTTATAAAAAAGATAAAATAAATAAAATACAAATGTTTTTTTGTATTTTATTTATTATCTATTTATTACATGTTTATGGATCTACTGTTTTTTCTAGATTACCAAGTAAAAGAATATGTAAGTTAGAAGTATTTTGGTCATGGAAAGAAATATTAAATTCAATGAATACGACATATCCAAAGTATGAATTGTTATTGGAGAATATATTAAATGTTATTATGCTTTTACCTTTAGGTATTTTTTTACCATTGGTTTATGGTAAAAAGATAGATTGGAAGGTAGGTTTATTGATAGGTTTTTGTATTTCTTTTTCTATAGAATTGATGCAATTGGTTTTATGTAGAGGAATGTTTGATGTTGATGATATTATTCATAATAGTTTAGGTTTTTTAATAGGAATAGTGATTATTAACAAAGTATTATTAATGAATAAAATAAGCTAGCAGCCTTAAATTTAGAGGCTGCTTTTTTGCTATTTGATCTAAATTTTATGTTTACATTATTTGTATCTTGTACAATAATAAGGTACAAATAATGACCAAAATTGGTAGAAAGGGAAAAATATATTATATAAATATACAATATATTAGTAGTTAAAGCATTGGATATATTTCAAACCATTATTTCTCATTATCCTAAATGGAGTAAAATAGAACTAATAACTGTAATTATTGTAATGATCATCAGTTTTATCATATTAGAAAGATATTATAAAAAGAATAATATAACTAAAACACAAATGTGTTTTAGTATCTTATTTATTATTTATCTTTTGCATGTTTATGGATCAACAGTATTTTCTAGATTACCAAGTACTAGAAAATATCAACTAGAGGTATTTTGGTCTTGGAAAGAGATTATTCATCCTATAGGGAGATTGGGAACTGCTTCTAGTTATGATTTGTTATTGGAGAATATATTAAATATTGTTATGCTTTTACCAATTGGTATCTTTTTACCATTAGCATATGGTAAAAAGATAGATTGGAAGGTAGGGTTATTGATAGGTATTAGTATTTCTTTTTCTATTGAGTTATTGCAATTAGTTTTATGTAGAGGTTTATTTGAGTTTGATGATATTATTCATAATAGTTTAGGTTTTTTAATAGGTATATTGATAAGTAATAGAATATTAAGAAAAAGATGTAAATAAAAGTAAATATATGACGTTCACGCACGAAAAGTAGCCGTTCGTGAACGAAAACAGTAAATAGATAACACAAGTTGTATAATAAAAAGTGTTATCTATTTATTTTTTACAGAAATGAAAGCGAATATATTTTTTGTGATAGAGAGATAATATAAATATATGATAAATAGTTTAAAAAAATACATATCTTTTTTCCAATATTTAGAAGATATAATAAAAGGATATGTATTTTAATTAAATAGTCTTATAAGAGGAGTAAATAGTATGAATAAATTCTGTTTAAAAAATAAAGTCGAAAAGCAAATAATTTCTACAAGTTATGGTTTAGTAGCAATTAACAATATTGTTTTTGATCCACTTGAGATAGAAAACTATTTACCAAATATAATTTTTGATGATAATAATTTAAAATTCATGTTTCAACAAAATAAATTAAATACACGTATGAGGCGTTTAATACTTAATAGATTTATTCCTAATGATAGAAGCATTGATTTAACAACATATGTCCAAAACTCATTGAGTCAAAATAAAAATTTTTATTCTTTTTTAGCAGAAGGAATGTTGACTCTTATTTTTAGAGACATTAATAATTATGAACTTGCTACAGGAATTCTTGATGTTACGAATACATTAAATGATACACATAGCGGTGTGGATGCTTGTATGTTTGACAGAGAAAATAGTGTGTTAGTATTAGGTGAAGCAAAGTTTTATAGAAGTTTTAAAGAAGGTATTGAAGCTGTTTTTGATGATTTTAAAAATAAAAAGATATTAAATAAGATAGATAGTTTTAAAAGAAATTCGGAATATAACGAAGAATCTGAAGATATCATAATAAAAAATTTATGTACAAATAATATAATGGAGTTAACGTTACAAGAGTTTGTAAATCAAAATTTAATATTTGCAGGTTTTGTCTTACATAATTCGCTAAAAAGAGTAGATACATATTTAAAGGAAGGTTTTTATAATAGTCTTTACTTTTCTGTTGATGATTTGAAAAATAAGATAAATAAAAATTTAAACACAGATGTATCAAAATGTAAATATGAAGTATTTTTATTTCATTTGCCAATTAATGATAAAAAGGAACTAATTGAAAAAATTATAACTCGTGCAGAAGAAGATAAAAAGAAACTAGCAGGAGAGAGAAAGACAAATGGATAAATTTAATGATAAGAGAAAAGAATTACTAATGGCAATAGATCAAGGCGAAAAGGTTAGTGATCTGGCATTAGGAATGTATGATTTGACACCATATTTTAATGAAGATATAAGCAAATCATTAGCAGAAAAAATAATGTACATAAATAATGAATGTAGACAAGTAGGGCATGTTTTGAACAAGAAAATATGTTTTGCTCCTCAGCAAGAAGAAGCATTGAATAATTTAGAAAAATATAATAAATGTATTTTATCAGCACCAACTTCATTTGGTAAGACATTAATTGTTAAAGAGTATATTTACAAAACAAAACCAAAAAATATTATCTATATTGTTCCAACGAATGCATTAGCTTACGAATTAGAAAATTCATTTAAATCTAATCAAGTTTTTTCTGACTACAGAATTTTTGATAGGACAAAATCATCAATGGATACGAATGAAAAAAATGCAAAATTATTATTTATTGGAACTCAGGAAAAATATTTAGAAATAAGGAATAGCATTGTAGAAAAAATAGATTTATTTGTTATTGATGAAGCATACAAGTTAGAAGAAACTACAAAAAATCAAAGAGCTTATAAACTATCGGAAACTTTTTTGGATTCAATTATTAATTTAAGTAAAAAAGTATTTCTTTTGTCACCGAATGCCAATTTTATAGGTTTTGAAAAATATGAATTTCAAATATTAGAATATGATTATAATTCTGTGGATAAGGTTTATAAAGTTATTGATAAAACTAATTTTTATAATGTTGTTTATGAAAAAGCAAGTGATAATAAAACAATTGTGTATTTTGATTCGCCAAATGACATTAATGAATCAATAGACAATTTTCAAAGTATTTCTAAAGAAAATGATAATGAATTTATTGGATTTTTAGAACGGGAATATCATCCAGCATGGTCTGTAATAAAATTATTAAAAAAAGGAATTTTAGTTCATCATGGGCAAATGCCAAAATATATTCAAAATAAAATGATGAATTTATTTATTAGCAACAAAAATTATAATTTATTACTTGGAACGCAATCTATATCAGAGGGAATTAACACACCTTGTAAAAATATGTTTATACATATGAGTTGTAAAACGAAAAAAATGCAAGGACTCTTATTAAAGAATACAATTGGTAGAGCAGGAAGGCTAGGAGTATATCCAATAGGACATATCTTTTCTACTGAAAATATTGAGGAGTTGACAAAAAATAAAATTACGGTTTCTTTATCAATTTCTAAGGATGAAGAATTAAAAGAAATAGAACAAAGTAATGATGAAAGTGTAATAAATCAATTATGTAAAAAATATAATATAGAAAAGGAATTTTATGAAAGTATTAGAAAAAAATATCATTTTTCTTTAAATATTATTTCAAAAATATTAGAAGAATTACAAAATGATTTAATATATAGTAATTTTTCAAGGTTGCCATATATTGCAGCAAAAATTTTTGATGAATATTGGTGGGCCTATATTGATTCTAAATGTATATGTGGTGTTTTGCAGTATTACTATTATGAAGGAAATGTGAAAAGATATTTGCAAACTTATGATGACAAAATAAAGTTTTATAGATTTAAAGATAAAAAAAATAATAAGGGAAAGAGAAAAACAGATACCGAAATAATGGATTACTATATGCGTTTTTTATATTCGTCATTAGAAAATTATATTGTTCCTGTAGCAAATATTGGTTATGAACTATTTCAAAGATATCCTGATTGGATGTTTGGTGAAAATGTAATAGAGTGCATAAAAAATTTTATTGATAGATATAATAAAATGATTATAGGAATACGCAATTACGAGGCATTTGCTGATGAACAAAAAATTATTTTACAAACGTTACGAGATTATGGAATTATTATTAATAATAATACGATTAATCATGAAATGATTGCGGAAATTGAAAGTAGATTAAATATTAGATATTCAACATATGATATTATAAGGGCAATTAATTATTTGGCTAGTAATTCAAAAAATAATACTGAAAGATTTCTTAATATAAAAAAGAGATATATTGATTAAGAATTAAATCAAATATAAAAATATTTATTTATAGTTTTTATCTAAGAAAATTATTATTTGTTGACGATAAAATAAGGTTATAAAAATTTATTTTGTTTTAAAATATTGAAGGGAATAGTTGCTATGAAAAGACTGGTTATTATAGGAAATGGTTTTGATTTGGGTCATGGACTTAAAACAAGATTTAGTGATTTTATTGGCTCAAATAAGGAATATCCAAAAAAATATAAAAGATTTAAAGGACAATATAAAGAGCCAAATTGGAATAATATAGAAGATAATTTTAAGAATTTGTTAATTAAAACGATGGAAGATAGAGATACTTTCTTTTTAAGCGAAGAATTAGAAAATAAAATAGATGAATATGTACTTGATGATACTGAAGATATTAATTATTTTACGCCGAATAAATCAGATTATTTTAATGGTGAATTTAATAAAATATTAAATGATGTTAATTTACTAAATGATTTTGAGCACAATTTTTTAATATATATGAACAAAGAATGTAATCCTTTAAGCTTAAGAAAGCTGAAACCTGCAAAAAAGATTACTGAGATTTTAAAAGATACGAATCTAGTTATAAGTTTTAATTATACAAAATTAGTAGAGGAAGTATATCGTTTTGATAATGTTGTTCATATTCATGGAGTTTTAGAAAATAAGGATATTTTTATAGGTACAGAATCACTACAAAAATATAAACAAACAGTAATAGATGACACATATCCAACTGATATACCTTGTAAAGATAAATATGATTATCAAGAACAAATGAAATATTACATAGATGATGGTAATGGTAATGACTATTTAAATCAAAATTATGTTAATACTTTTAATAATATAAAAGAATCAAATAATATAAAAGAAAAAGAAATATTTGATTTATTGGATAAAAAAAATAAGGAAACATTATCATTAAGAAAAAGTGTAAAAGAGAGATTAAAGGAAGAAAAATATGATGAGGTTTATGTTTTAGGACATTCACTTGGAGATGCTGATTTTGAAGTACTTAATTGTATTAATAAAGATGCTAAATTTTATTGTTTTTATTATGGAGATAAACCAAATGAAGTAATGGAAAGTACATTGAAAAGATTAGGAGTAAATGCTGAAACCATTTCTAATGGAGATTTATATGAAGTTATATAAGAAGTAGAGAGGAATACATAAGATGGAACTTGTTTATTTGTATGTTCGTAAGTATGATGAATTATTTAGTGAACAGGAATTTAATTTTTCACTAAATTATCATGTTACTTTAAAAAATAATGAATTGTTTCTCGAGGAGACAAAGAATATATTTGGTGATTATTATGGAGATAACGTTACTAATGTTACAATGTTTTTTGGAAAAAATGGATCTGGGAAAACAACATTATTAGATATTTTAGGATTATCACGAAATGATAGGATGGATGATACTTATAGTAGAAACATGGGAGATGAAAGATCAAATGAGTATTCTTATTTTATTATGTATCATTTAGTAGATAATTACTTTGCATTTGAATTTATAAATCGAGACTTTTTAGAAGGACCATATAAAATTGCAAATCTAGATTTAGGAAATGATGACTATAAGAGAGTAACGTACAAAAAATCGATGGGGACAATATTTTATTTGAAAGACAATAAATTTAAATATTGTGATAATGTTCTTCAACAACAGTTACCTCGTCATGGGATTAAAGGAAAAAATATCTACGCATATATAACATCAGGTTATCGTAATATTCGATTAAAAACAGATCTCATAGATGAATATTCATATATGTTTTCGAGAAAGTATTTTTTCAATTTAAATCATTATGAATATTTATATAAGTATCTAGTTGAAATAATGAAAAATACAAAAGATGCATTTTTAGAATCAAAATTGACAATAAGATGTAATGTTCGAGCTGATATTGATGACAATTCAGAAAAAAACAAACTGAGAAAATATAAAAAAGAATTAGAAAAATCTTTAAAAATACCTGAAAATCTAAAAAATAATAAGGAAAAATTTTTATTTAATTTTTACAAGAAAATAATAATATTTTATTTCATTGAACAGTATTATGGATGGATTAACGCTATTAAGCAACGTGATGAAGAATTATTAAAAAAAGAAGAGTACTTTATTGAAAAAAAACAAAAGATAGAAATAGAAAATAGGCAAAAAAATTGGTGCTTTTTGATGAAAAATATAACATATTGATGAAAAAAATAAATCGGTTGAATCTAAGTAGATTAGATTCTTTAAGAAAAATAGTTGAATATGTTATAAGTAATATAGATGACATAACCAAAGATGAATATGATATATATGATGGGATAATGATTTTTGAATTTATAGATATTTTAAATGCTATACCGTGTACATATTTTAAAGTAGAAAAAATTGTTGTTGATTTAGAGAAAGATGTTGATGAAAATATTTTAAAATTGTTAGGATGTTATGATCAATATTATGATTATGTAAATAGAGAAGGAAAATATGATTGTATCAATAAAATAGTAGATTTATATTTTCCTAAAATGTCTGAAGGATATGAAACTTTTTTAGATATTATTGCTAAGTCATGTGATGCTTATTACCGAATATCAAAAAATGATAATTTAATATTGATTTTAGATGAACCTGATCGAGCACTTCATCCAGAACTAGCAAGAAATTTCTTATTCAAATTATTAGAATCGCTAAATAATTATGAACATAAAGGAACAATTCAAATAGTTATGTCCAGTCATTCACCGTTCATTGTAACAGATGTTTTACCAAATAATGTTTATTTGTTAGATAAACAAAATAATTTGCAAACAAAAGTTGAAAAATCGAAAAATACATTTGCAACAAATATATATAATTTATTAATGAATTCTTTTATGATGAATAATACTTTTGGTGAATATTCATATAGAAAAATAGAAAAAATAATTGGAGAATTAAGAGGTACAGATTTAATTGAAAAGGAAAGATTAAACAATATAAAAAGCATAATTGATTTAATTAGTGAAGAAAAAGTAAAAAGAAAATTATTAGAATTATACGATGAATATTGCTTTAAGCATGATATAAACAAGGATGCGAAAGATAATTTAATTAATAAAATCAAAAATTTAGATGATGAAGAAAAGTTAAAAAAAGTAATGAGGATATTAGAAGAAAATGATAAGGATAGTAATAGATAAGGATCAAAGAGAAAAAATTGAAAATATTTATTGTCATTGGATTAATAGACATCTTAAATCTTTTGAAAGAATAGTTAGAGATGATAAAAAAATGTATAACATAATTTTTGATAAAGACGAATACAATGAAAAAACTTTGTTAAATTTCTTATTAATGGATACTGAAAGTTTAAAGGTTGTAAAAGAAAAATGTGACGTAGATAATACGATATCTCTTAAAGAAGAAACAATAGATTATTTAACAAAAAGATATGATAATTTTAGATCTTCTCAAGCAGCAAAAGTTGTAAATGAATTAAAAATTCTATCATGTCCTTATTGCAATCAAAATGGTTTGATTACTTATGAAAAGGATGGTAAGCGCAAATTTACAGGTCAATTGGATCATTACTATAATAAAAGTAATTATCCAGAATTAATGATATGTCTTTATAATCTTATTCCTGCTTGTAGTGTATGTAATGAATTAAAAGCAAGAAAAAATAAGAAAATTATTAACCCTTATGATGTGTCTTATGAAACTAATATTACTTTTAAAACAACATTTGATGACAAATGTAAATTAGATTATTTATTTGGAAAATCAGATGATTTTAAAATAGAAATTGATAAAAATAAATTGTCTAATGAAGAACTTAATGACATTAATTTATTTCATTTAGACAAACGATATGAACAATCAAAAGATTATGCAAAAGAAATTATTTTTAAATCAATGGCGTATAGCCCAGTTTACAATAATAAAATAAGTGAGATGTTTAATGAAAATTTTGAAGAAGAAATGGATCAATATATTTATGGGTATAGAGATAGTCATTTAAAAAGAAGTTTTTCAAAATTTAATCAAGATATTATGAATGAATTTAAAGAAAGGAAAGAATAATGGATCAAAAGGATTTAATAGAAGCAATAAAGCATTATATTACGACATCTAAATGCTATTATTCAGCTATTTTAATAAATGCTCCATGGGGTGCTGGAAAAACATATTTTGTTAAAAAAGTTTTATACGATGAAGTAAAAGAAGAATTACGAAATGTTAATAAGCATATGGTATATATTTCATTAAATGGAATTAATAGTGTTGATTTGTTATGCTCACGATTTAATTTAGCTAAATTAAAATTATCTAGCAAATCTAAAAGCGATAATAATATAGCTGATGATTCTTTAAATGTTATTTCGGCATTTTCTGATTTACTTTCTGAAGAAAATCAAAAGAAAATTAATGCTGCTTTAAAAATAACGGGTTCTATGGTGAAAATTTCAAAAAAATTAGTAATGAGTTTTAAAGGCGAAGAGATTGTTTTTGTTTTAGATGATTTAGAAAGAAGTACTATTCCTATAGAAGAGTTATTAGGATGTATAAGTGACATTGCAGAACAAGAAGAATGTAAATTTATTTTAATAGGTAACGAAGAAAAAATAGAAAACCAAGATAAATATTATGAAATAAAAGAAAAAGTAATAGGGCATACATATCTATTTAAACAAGATGTACAATCAGTAATTAATAATGAGTTTAAAGATGAAGAACTAAAAGAATATAAAAATGAAATAATTGATATGTTGAACGATGAAAAAAGTATTAATTATAGGGTGTTGTTTCAAGCTTTGGAAAATTATAAAGAATTAAAAGAAATGATTCAAAAAATGCAATTTGATTATTTTAAAGATAATGATAATTGGATAGAATTTTTATTTTATTTACTATGTTCATGTTACTATACAAAGCAAATACAAACGGAACCTAAAAAGGTAGAAAATAGAACGACAGAAGATGCATATATAGAACTTACTAGGAATATTATAAATCAAAGAAGAATGAAATTTGAATTTGTTAATAAAATTTGCTGTGAAGGATTCTGTAATATAGAAAGTATTAAAAGTGAATTAGAAGAATATATAAGACAAGAGGATCTAAGTAAAAAAGAAAAAATGTTATATAAACTACGTCGAGAATATTATTTAATGGAGGACAATGAAGTTGAAGAAAAATTTAAAGAAATATCAAGAAAGCTTCAATTAAATAGAATTGATATTATTTTATATCCACAAGTATTAGCTGTGTATTATAAATTACGAGATATTGGTTTTTTTCAAGGTGAAAATATTTTAAATAATATATTAGATATCATGAAAAAAAATATTATAATCATAAAAAGTTATACAAATTTAAAAAATTTAAAATATTATGATGGAGTTCCTGAGAAATTTAAAATAGAATTTGAAAAAAATATAGAAGAATTAATAAAAGTTCAAGAAAACACGTTAATACAAGATAAAATTATGTTGGATGATAAAAAAGAATGGCATCAATTTATTATAAAAGAGGTATATCAAAAGAATGCAGATATGTTTAAGCAAAATAAGGCTTTTTTAATCTATATAGATATAGATTCTTTATTAGAAATAATATACGAAGAAAAGAATGAAATAATAGAAGATTTTAGAGAATTTATTAATGAAATTGGAAGAAATACTATTTTTGAAAATGATAAGGAAGTAGTAAAGATTATGATTACAAGAATAAAAGAGCATATAAAAACTTCAAAAAAATCAAAAATAAAAAATTTGCAGTTAAATTGGTTGATTAGTAATTTAAAATCGTATGCAGGAATAGGAAATGGCGAAGTATCAGATTAATAAAAAATAATTTATCTTGTTTATGAATTAAAAAATAGAATAAATATAAATAATTTTTAATTCAGAGGATGTGAAACTAATGAAAAATATAAGAGTTATAATTAAAAATTTTAAGTGTATTAAGGAATGTAGTATTGAATTAAATAAACTTTCTTTTTTGATAGGAAGCAATGGTACTGGTAAGTCTACAATAATAGAAGCTATAGAATATTTTTATGCAAATCTAACACATAATAAAATTTCTCAAAATGTGTTTGATCAAAATAATTTATTCAGTAATTGTTTAAAAATTGTTTTGATTTATGATTGCAATGATTTTATTGATTATGCTAAAGGTGATTCGATAAATTTTAGGAACAATAAAAAATATTTAAGTAATATAATTTCTTTGAAAAAAATAAATAATGGAATTTTAAAAATTGAAATGAGTCAAATAAAAGGTAAAAAAATTGAATGGAATGTTAATTATGAAATAAGATCGTTAATTGAATCGCTATTCCCTTTATTTACATTAAATGCGCATGAAATAGATTATTTTGATTGGAATACAATTTGGGATATGTTAGCTGATTTGAATAAAATTTCAAATACTGAGAAAGAAAGAACACATAATGAAATAAAAAAAGTTATTAATGAAAAGAATGAAGCTTCGGATAAAATTAGTAAAACAATGAGAATTTTAAAAAAGGAAGACATAAGTATAAATAATTTTACAACTAAAAATTTTACAAAAAAATTATTGAATGTATATTTTTCTGGTAATCAATTTACTAAAAATAAAAAAAATATATCTTATTACTCAGATGGAACAGTAACAATTAGTTATTTAACTATTTTTTTAGAAATTATTAATGAGATATCGGATACTAAAATGAAAAGACCGATTGTGATGTTTGATGAACCAGAAATAAGTTTGCATCCATCTTATATTAAATCATTAGCTTATGTTTTTTGTGATTATGCATTAAATACAAATATATTAATTTCGACACATTCTCCTCGTCTTGTTAAAACAGCATCTATAAAAATGCAAAACAAAAATATAAATTTATATAATATAAAAATAAATAATAATTATACAAAAATAAAAAAAATGAAGTCAATTTCAGATGCTAAACCATCAGAAAAATTTAGAATTCTTGATGAACATATTAATTCGTATTTTTCTAAAGGAATTCTTTTTGTTGAAGGAGAAAGTGAACTTGAACTCTTTTCAAATGATTATCTACAAATATTATTTCCATTTTTAAGTCAAATTGATGTTTTCAAAGCAATGGCGGATAATAAAATGTTAAAACAAATAGATCCTAACATTATTAATAGTTGGGCACCATGTCTTTATTTAATTGATTTAGATAAAGCTCTTAAATATGACAAAGATAATAATAGTTTTAAAATAAAATGCGCAGACTATATAGAAAAAAATAAAGAAAGAGTAAAATATTTCAATAAAAAGAAAGATAAGTTTGATTTAAGATTAATGAGAATTCGTTTAGAAAAAATGGCAAATAATTTAAAGATTCATTATAAATTGCCGTTTTATAGTTGTAATGATAGAAATTACATTGCATTAAAAAAAGTTTTATCAAAATATATGTTGGAATATAACTATTTTGTATTAAATACAACAATTGAAGGCATGTTGATTAATTCTCATACAAAGGAATTATATTTAGATTTTTTAAAAAAGAAACATAAAGCTACTTATGATACTATGATCAATTGGTATAACAGTATAACTGACAATGAAAAAGTTAATTTATTGAGAATGGTAACAGAAGGATATAGTGATTTGTTTGTAAAATTAAAAACAGTTGAAAAAGAGTGTAAGTCGGAAAAAATTAAAAGAGTTAATAAAACAGAGGGGTGGATAACTGATTTTATATTTTTTTGTATAAAAGAAAAAATAAATTGTGAAGACATAATGCAATTTAAAAAATATATTAATGATTCAAAAAATTTAGAAAAAGTTAGAAATGACTTTTTAAAATTATTTCCAGAATTAAATTACTTAATTAATAAATTATATGATATGATTGAATAGTAAGGTAAGTAGTAATTAATAAATATAAGATATTTATTACCTTGAGGGAATTTGATTCATAAAAACCAAGGATAAGATAGCTATTATTCGGCTATTCTATATGTTAATTATGCTTGCACGCTTAACATGTTAACTTGCTTCGCAGGTGTTTAGATAGTACTTGCCTTACATTTATTTGGAGAAAAATATGGATGATAAAAAAGAAATATTTTGTTTAGCAATACTACAATCAAAGTATGAAGATGTATTAAAAATAATTTCTAATAAAGAAAAGGAATATAATTTTTTTTCAATTCCTAAGAAAGACGGTTATAGAAAAATTGGATATTTAAAAGATGAATCGTTTTTAAAAATATACCAGAATAGATTAATAGATAACTTTTTTTCTCATTATCCCATTCCTGTAGTAGTTAAGGGTTTTGTTAAAGATGAAAATTATTTTTCATTTTTAAAAGAACATATAGGATCGAATTATTTTTTAAGAATAGATATAAAAGACTTTTTTGACTCTATAAAATTTGAACATTTTAATAATTTTATGCTTGAAATGGCATCATTTCAAAATAAAGATGATGATATTGATAAGATAATAAAATTGATTTGGGATATTATTTCATATAATAATAGTCTTGTACAAGGGACTACGAGTTCGCCTATGATATCGAATTTGATTTTTAGAAGAATTGATCAAAGAATTTTGAAATATTGTCAAGAATTACAAATAAAATATACTCGATATGCTGATGATTTGTTTTTTTCTTCTCAATCTTTTGATTTTCAAAATAAAAAATGGTTTTTAAAAAAGATTAATCATATTTTAAAAGAAAATGATTTTAAAATTAATTATTCAAAATTAAAATGCTGTAATAAGCAAATATCATTTAATGGTTTTGTTGTTTCAAATAAAAATATTAGATTGTCTAGAAAACGATTTAAAGATATAAATCAAATGATATGGTTTATTAATCATAATATTTCTTCAATAAAAAAAGAATCTGATTTTTTTGAACAATTACATAAAATTAATTTTACTAATATAACAAAATATGAAAAAATTAGTTCTTATTATAAGTTGTTGCAGTTTTTATGTGGATATAGATCATTTTTAATAGGGTGCATAAAGGAATATGAGATGAGTAATAAAACTAAAAATAGAATTAGTAAATTATTAAAAAAAGTAGATAAATGTATTTCTGTTATTATTAATAAACATTATCCAACATATAGTTCATAAAATTTATGGTTTAAACAATATAAAATTATTCTAAATAAAACTTGTGAAATGTTACACATAGCCTTATGTGTAACTTGTTTTTATTTTCACATGATACTAAAATATGTGTAGTTAGAAAAGAGGAGATTTAATTATGGCAAACAGATTTGTATTAAATGAAA
>OLNW01002929.1_pt1 | contig 13852 bp, 7 predicted proteins | sample 1672121 | NCBI WGS metagenome assembly OLNW01 (sample SAMEA3136648, study PRJEB25190) | human gut metagenome
ACTCTTTCTATTACGGGATAATGTTTAACCTGTCCAACTTTTGGGGTGCAGTTCAAAACGCTTTACACACAACCTCGTTTTACCAAACTGGATGACTTCATGCCTGGCACAGGCTTAGGTCTTTATTCCTGTCGCCTCATTGTCACTCGTCTGGGTGGTTCCATTTATCTCGATACATCTTATCGGGATGGCGCATGTTTCTGCATTGATTTACCGGATGAGAAGTGATTTTTCTATTTCCGGGCGTGGAAATAAAAGATAATCACGTATATTTGCTTTAATTAAAAGCAAAAACTATGGAAGAACAAGCTAATTACATCAAACGTATAGAGATACACAGGTTGTGGGATCGCTTTGACATAGCTTGGGACTTACGTCCCGACGTGAATATCCTTTCCGGTATCAACGGAGTGGGGAAAACCACGATCCTTAACCGTTCCGTCCACTATCTGGAAGAACTTTCGGGGGAGATAAAGAACGGCGAGATAGAGGGCGTACGTGTTACCTTCGACCGTCCGGATGCCACGTATATTCCTTACGACGTAATTCGTAGTTACGACCGCCCCTTGATTATGGGCGACTTTACCGCCCGCATGGCCGATCCGAACGTCAAATCCGAACTGGACTGGCAACTTTATCTCTTGCAACGCCGATACCTCGATTACCAGGTGAATATTGGCAACAAGATGATCGAACTCCTTTCCGGTGATGAGGAACAGCGTTCACAAGCCGCTTCCTTATCCCTTCCCAAGCGGAAGTTCCAGGATCTGATGGATCAGTTATTCAGCTATACCCGCAAAACCATAGATCGCCGCAGCAATGAAATCATCTTCTATCAGGACGGTAAACGCCTGTTGCCCTATAAACTATCTTCCGGTGAAAAACAGATGCTGATTATCCTGCTCACCGTGCTGGTGCGCGACAATGCCCATTGTGTCCTCTTTATGGATGAACCCGAAGCCTCTCTTCACATCGAGTGGCAGCAAAAACTTATCGGTATGATACGTGAATTGAATCCCAATGTGCAACTGATACTTACCACTCATTCTCCCGCCGTCATCATGGAAGGCTGGCTGGATGCGGTGACGGAAGTGAGCGATATTTCGACTGAGATATAAATAAAGGTGATAAAGTGATAATATAACCATGGCTACTTCTTTAAAACATAATCTTACATCCGCCTATTTCAATGCCGCCAACAAGCTTTATCCTAAGAAGGCGCGGCGTCGCATTGTGGCGTATGTGGAAAGTTACGATGATGTAGCTTTCTGGCGCACATTGTTGGCTGAGTTCGAGACAGATGAATATTATTTTCAGGTGATGCTGCCTTCGGCTACCTCTCTTGCCAAGGGTAAGAAGATGGTGCTGATGAATACGCTGAACACTACTGAACTGGGCAAGAGCCTGATAGCCTGTGTGGACAGTGACTACGACTTTCTGTTACAAGGCAAAACGAGCGTTTCACATAAGATAAACAGTAGTCCCTACATATTCCAGACGTACGCATATGCCATCGAGAATTTCCATTGTTATGCTGAAAGCTTGCATGAAGTTTGCGTGCAAGCTACGCTGAACGACCGTATGCTGATAGACTTTCCTGCTTTCCTGAAGCGTTATTCGCAAATTGTCTATCCGCTCTTTCTCTGGAACGTCTGGTTCTATCGCCAACGAGATACGTATACTTTCCCGATGTATGACTTCAATGCATGCACCCGCTTGCAGGAAGTCAATGTACATCATCCCGAACGAACACTGGAGCCCGTGCAGCGTGCCGTTGCCAAGAAACTTTCCGAGATGCGCAGACGTTTTCCGCGAAATATCAAGTCGGTGGAGGCTTTGGGTGTGGAACTGGAGAAGCTGGGACTGAATCCTGATACTACTTATCTCTACATACAGGGGCATCACCTCATGGATGGTGTTGTGATGAAACTTCTTATCCCCGTATGTACTGTGTTGCGTCGCGAGCGCGAACAGGAAATTAAGCGTCTGGCTGCCCACAACGAGCAATTCCATAACGAACTGACCAGCTATGAGAATAGCCAGACCAACGTCAGCTTGATGTTAAAAAAGAACAGCGGATACAAGAACCTTTACTTGTATCAGTGGTTAAAAGAAGATATAGGAGACTTCCTGAACAGGGAGCGTTAATTACTAACCATTAACACCAAAATTAATTCTTAGTATCATGAGCATTGTACAACAAATTAACGAAGGACTTCAGGCTTTAGGTTTCAGCCAGTCATTGGCTGCCCAGTTAGATCAATTTATAGCATTCCTGGGAGTTCTCCTGGTAGCTTATCTGGCGGATACTGTTTGCCGGAAGATCTTGCTGAAAGTCGTTTCGCGTTTGGTAAAGCAAACAAAAGCCACCTGGGATGACATTGTTTTCGACCGCAAAGTGATGGTGCATCTTAGCCGTATGGTGGCACCTATTCTTATTTATATCCTGCTTCCTCTGGCATTTTCCGACGCAGAGTCGGCAACGTTGGCGCTTATCCTGCGTTTCTGTCTCATCTTTATTATTATAATGTTTCTTAGCTTTATCAGCGCTTTGCTTACTGCGGTTTATACCGTATATAGCGAGAAGGAACAGTTTCGCGACCGTCCTTTGAAGGGACTCTTGCAGACAGTACAGGTCATCCTTTATTTTGTCGGTGGTATCATCGTTGTCAGCATACTGATTGACCGTTCGCCCGGTGTATTACTCACCGGTCTGGGAGCTTCGGCTGCCGTGCTGATGTTAGTATTCAAAGACAGTATCATGGGCTTTGTTTCCGGTGTGCAACTTTCTGCCAACAATATGCTGAAAGTAGGCGACTGGATCACTATGCCTAAGTATGGAGCGGACGGTGATGTAATAGAAGTGTCATTGAATACAGTGAAGGTTCGTAATTTCGACAAAACCATCACTACTATTCCGCCTTACTTGCTCGTAAGCGACTCTTTCCAGAACTGGCGTGGTATGCAGGAGAGTGGCGGACGCCGTATCAAACGTTCTATCAATATCGATATGAACAGTGTGCGGTTCTGTACACCTGAAATGTTGGCGAAGTATCGCAAGATACAGCTCTTGGCAAACTATGTTGAACAGACGGAACAAGTGATTAAGGAGTATAATGAAGAACATCATATCGATAACTCCATTCTTGTGAATGGTCGTCGCCAGACGAATCTTGGTGTCTTCCGTGCTTATCTGAATTGTTACCTGAAGAGCCATCCGGGGGTGAATCATAATATGACTTGCATGGTGCGCCAGCTTCAGCCTACCGATCACGGTATACCGTTGGAACTGTATTTCTTCTCTGCAACCACATCCTGGATACCTTATGAAGACTTGCAGTCTGATGTCTTCGACCATCTGTTGGCTATTATTTCTGAGTTTGATCTTCACGTATTCCAGTCACCATCCGGTGAAGATTTCCGCGAAAGGCTTAATTGAGATAATCGGCACCGATTCTCGATCTTTTCTCTCTTAGATGAGAATTTATGCCGGACAGTTCCTCTGAACTTGTCCGGCGTTGCCTTTGTAGAAGCTATTGCTTCGTGAATTATGTGTGTTTCTCGTTTTATTGTTTGATCCAGTTGCCGCTTGTCCAGTTGTCGCCTGTTTTTACAGCTCCCTTATATTCGGCTTTGGTGAAGAAACTGTCGGCACTGAGGTCTTTGCCACCATCAATAGTGCCTTCGTAGAGATTCTCCCAAGTGAAGTTCTGTGCAGTGAGGTTGCCCGTTGCTGCTGCGAACATATCGTTGGTGTAAATGCCTTCTTTGGAAGACAATGTTTTGCTGATAGCTACGTACTCCAGTTTAGATACACCCTCTTTCAGGGCTGTTTCAGTTTCTGTGGTTTCTACGGTCAGAGGTTGCCCTTTGCCGGTGATAAGCGTATTGTAAAGCTCCACTTGTGTTCCGGCACGCAGGCGTACGCCCTGTTTGCTGCCACCGTTGCCAATCAGTGTGAGGTTGGCGAGGATGGGGTGGGCAATGGGAGTAGCAGCGAAGTTCGTACCGTTGTTGTCACATTCCAGCAGACAGTCGCAGTCATACCCTAGTGTTTCCGCTGCTTCCTGATAGGCTACAAGGAACTGGGCTTTTCCGTTCCAGCCTTCAGTCCAGTCGAAGGAATCATCGCTGCAACTGGTAGATACGCAGTATTTTATGTTAACGGATCCGCCGAAGAACTCGAAACCGTCATCAGACCCTTGGTAAGCCTGGCAATATTCTACTGTGGTGCCGTTGCCTACGCCATAGAAGGTGAAACCATTGGCTTCGTGTTCCTCATCGAAAGCGTATCCGCTGTATTCGATACGCACGTAGCGCAGTGTACCGGAGTTGTCGGCATCGTTGTTACCCCCGTAAATGGCACCGCCTATTTCCGAGCTGCCTGTGCCGCTGGCTACATTAGTGTGTGCATATCCGCAGATGTGGATACCACCCCAGGCTCCGGCTTCTTTCTTTTCGGAGGTCATTACGATGGGGTTTTCGGCAGTACCCTGTGCATCGATCTTGGAACCTTGTTCTACGAGGATGTAGTCTACGATGTCATCGTGTTTGGCGATGATGGTTACACCCGGTTCTATTTTCAGTGTGGCGCCATTCTTCACTTTGTATTCTCCGGTCAGGTAGTAGATTTTTCCTTCTGCCAGAGTCTTGCTGGTGGTTATTTCACCTTTCAGCTCTTCAATGGTCTCTTCGGCTATACCGCTTTTCAGTGTCCAGCCTTGTGTCCAGTCGTTACTTGTGGGTACTGCACCCTGATAGGCGGCTTGAGTGAAGAAACTGTCGTCGCTCAGGTTTTTCCCGCCTTCGATAGTACCTACATAGCCGTTGGTGAACATGACGCTATAATTGATGATATTGTGGTTACCGTCTTTGGTGAATTCATTGGAAGAATAAATACCTTCCTTGCAGCTTATGTCCGTGGCCAGTGTGATGTATTGCAGCTCGGAGCTACCATCCATCAAAGCATTTTCTGTTTCTGTAGTTTCGGTGGTGAGGCATTGCCCTTTGCCTTTTACAATGGCGTTGTAGATTTTTGCCTTTGTACCGGCACGCAGGCGGATACCTTGCTTAGACTCTCCGTTACCTATCAGTGTCAGGTTGGCAAGTGTGGGGCAGGCTACGGGCGTTGCACCGAAGCTCTTGCCGTTGTTGTCGCACTCCATCAGGCAGTCGCAGTCGTATCCCAGTTCGTCTTTGGGGCTTTGGTAAGCTACGAGGAATTGTGCTTTGCCGTTCCAGCCTTCGGTCCAGTCGAAAGAGTCGTCGCTACAGTCGGTAGATACCAGATACTTCACATTGACGGAACCACCGAACCATTCGAAACCATCATCGGAACCCATGTATGCCTGGCAATACTCTACCGTTGTCCCGTTTCCTACACCGTAGAAGGTGATACCGTTGGCTTCGTGCTCTTCGTCGAAGGCAAATCCGGTGTACTCTACACGAACATACCGCAATGTACCGGAATTGTCGGCGTCATTATTGCCACCATAGGGTGCGCCGCCTATTTCCGAGCTACCTGTTCCGCCTTCGGCATTGGTGTGTGCGTATCCGCAGATGTGGATACCGCCCCATGCGCCTGGTTCTTTCTTTTCGGAAGTCATCACGATAGGGTTGCTGGCAGTGCCTTGTGCATCTATCTTGGCTCCTTGTTCTATGAGGATGTAGTCTACCACATCGTCATGTTTGGCAATAATGGTGACGCCTGCGGGAATCTTCAGTGTGGCACCATTCTTTACGTGTATGCCGCCACTTAGCGTGTAAGTCTTTCCGGCTTCCAGTTCCGTATCGCTTTCGATGTCTTTCGTCAGTTCATACTTGTTGTCTTCACCGCCGTCCCCGTTTCCGGGTTCGTTGTTGTCGGTACATGCAGTGAATAAGGTCATGCTTGCCGCAAGGGCCATAGTCATGAATTTCCAATTTGATGTTCTCATACTAATAATCGTTTAGTTGATAAAATGAGTTTCTATTGTTTGTCTCTCTCAAAATTTTTCTTTTCTCTTACAGGTCATAGCTGAAGCCAACTTCAAAGCCTGTACCCTTTCTGAAGCGTTCCACTTCTACTTTATCTCCGGTGGTAGGCACTTCTTGCTTGAAGAGGATGTCTTGGTTCAGCAGGTCGTTGACTTGCAACTTCACCGCGAAACGCCGGTTGAAGCGGTAACTGCCTGTAAAGTTCAGTGTGTGTACCGGCTGTTGCTTGATGTCTCCCAGACCGGAGATACCTACGGAGTGGATGCGGGGACCTTGCAGATTGTAGAGCAGGGCAACGCTGAGTTGGCGGTCGTTGCTGAAAGCGGGTGAATAGGTTAGGTCTGCATTTGCCAGGTAGGGCGATGCTCCCTGCAAGGCACGCTGGCTGTTGGTGTAGGCACCGCCTTTGGGCAGTTTCACGTTAGTGTACATATACGAGCCGTTCACGCCGAAACGCAGGTCTTTCACTATCTCTTTGCGGAATTCTATCTCCACCCCCGTTGCCATACCGTTGTCCGCATTGCGGAAAGAATGCACGGCGGAACCGCCTGACAGAGTCTGTACACGCTCTATCGGTGCTTTCAGGTGCTTGTAGTAGGCGGTGATGGAGAGCATATCCCCATTCTTTTCAAAGAGTTCGTAGCGCAGATCGATGTTATAGTTGTAGCCGTTTTGCAAATCAGCGTTACCGCGTATCTGTGCCGAACCGTAGGATTCCTGATAGAGGAAGGGGGCCATTTCGATAAACGAAGGACGCGTCACTGTGCGTGAGAAGGCAAAGCGCAGACTGTTCTTTTCGTTCATCTGGTATTTCATGTTCAGTGAGGGGAAAAGGTCGTTTTTGTTCAGTTCACTGCGTTCGGCTTTTCCGCCATCGGTATAGTAGTCTACCCATTGCTTGCTGATTTCGTAGCGTACTCCCAGGTTCACCAATAACGGGGCTACGGGGTAGTATTCAGTGGCAATGTATCCTGCATAAATGCTGTTACCGGCTGTATAGCTGTCTTTGGGCTGCTTCTTCCGGTCTATGGTGATGGAACCGTTTTCTACATTTTCCATGTTGAGGAAGGAGTCGGTATCGTAGATGTCGGTGATGGTAGGGTTCAGTTTGTTCAGGTTGTAGTAGAAGCGTGTACCCATATAGTCACGATTCTTGTCTTTATAGGTGAAACCGGCCTGCAACTTGTTGTTGTCGCCAAAGCGGTAGCTGGCGGTGAGGTCGCCCACCCATTCATCTTCATTCAGTGAGCCAAAGTAACGCATGGTTTCTTGGCGGTTCAGTTTGAAGAGTTTTATCTGGTCATCTTCACGGATGAACATTACTTGGCGGCGGTCGGGTTCGTCGCTGGAGGTCTTGCTGTACGAGCCGCTCCAGTTGAGGTCCCACTGTTTGCCGAAGTAGTGCTTGCCGTTTACTTGATGGTTTTGCAGACTGTAGATGTGTGTCACGTTGTTGCTGCCTATCAGATGGTGGTCTTCGTAGTCCACACCTTCGCGGCTCATATAAGTGTCGATGGCATTGCGGGCGTAGAAGAAGGTATATCCGATGTGATCGGAAGTGCGGAAACTGTAGCCGAGATTACCCAGTGCGGCAATCTTTAACTCGTTGCTGTAGCTGTCGTAGTTAAATTCATTCAGGGTATTTCCTGTAGCTTCTAAGGTACGTATGGAGGCATTGTCCATGGTTTGCAGGTCGTTGCTTACTCCTATGGAGCCCAGAACGCTGACTTCATTTCCACCCAGAGTGAAACGTTTGCCGAAGCCGATATTTCCGCCGAATTCGGGTAGGGCGGTCTTTTTACTAACCTGAAAACTGGTGTTAAAGAGGCGGTTGTGGCGTGCATACTCTTCAAAGTCTGTTAATGACATGTCTATCAGTTTCTGATCCAGAGAAGGAGTCTTGAACAGAGAGCCGTCGCGGTCCATCCGGTAGAAATCTTTGCCTAGCGTATTGAACTTGCCACCTGCATTGAAGCTGATGGACAGAAAATCACTGCCTACATTCTCTTTGGTACTGATGTCGATGTGTGCCCCCGAGTAGTCGGCGAATGCACTGGCGTCATATACTTTGCTCACGGTAATATTCTGTACGGTAGATGCAGGGAAGATATCCAGAGGGATCAGTTTATTGTCCGGATTAGGAGAGGCGATGGGAAGTCCGTTCAGAGTGGTGGTGCTGTACCGGTCGCCCAGACCGCGCACAATCAACTGTCCGGCACTGGCGATGGAGATACCGGTTATCTTTTTTACACCTTCTTCCACATTGCTGATTCCTTTGATGCTCATTTCTTTGGCACCGAGATTTTCGATTGCAAGGGTGGCTTTCTGCCGTTCCATCTGCAGGGCTCGTTCACCTTCCAGATTCTTTTTGGCCACTACGGAGACTTCGCCTAATGCTTGTGCATCACTTTCCATCTCAAAGTTCAGCAAAGTTTCGGCCTTGACTTTTATGCTGTTGAGCAGGATGTCTTTGTATCCTATATATCTCACGGTTATGGTATATGTACCGTCATTTACATTCAGTGTATAATTGCCGTCAATATCGGCTACCACACCCTGCGCTGTCCCGGTTATCTGTATGGTAGCTCCGGTCAGTGGCTCTTTCGTCTGCTTGTCGAGGACGGTTCCTTTGATGTTTCCAGCCATGGCAGTCATGGTGGAAAGCACCAATAATAAAATGAAGAAAAATACTTTTCCTAAATCCAGTTTCATGCTCATCTTTTATCGTTTCTTGTTTCCGGTGCAAAGATGCGGCAACGGAATTACAACCGTAATACACATGTCATACAATTGATTCTCAATTAGGTTACAATTAAATGACAAGCTGAATTGTTGAAAAAAGTGGTTGATAAACTCTTCTGACTTACTACATTAACGAACCCAAACTTTCTTTTTTTTGTTGATATGAATAGAGTGGAAATTAATAAGTAAGCATTATCTTTGCACTATTTACGAATATTAAAAGCACAATCGTATGAGTGGCAACCAATCACATGAGGCAAAACGTTTTCAGCTCCTTTCATCTGTTGGACAAATAGGCTGGTGGGAAGCAGACTTCGCTACGGGGGAATATCTTTGTTCCGAATATGTTTGTAATTTGTTAGGCTTGGAGGGAGACACTCTGACTTTTCGCCAGTTCGGCCAACTGATTCGTGAAGATTACCGTTGCCGTATCACACGTGAATTCCTTTCGATAGAAGAGATCGAGGTATATGAGCAAACTTTTCCTATTTACTCTTCACAAGGCATTGTGTGGGTTTGTTCCCGTCTGGGCGAAAAGTGGCTGACAGAAGATGGGCATCCAAAAGCATTTGGTATCCTTCAACTGGTCAATACCCCTGCAGACGCACAATCCGGTGATATTCTGAAACAGTTTAATGAATTGCTGTTCCGACAGCATTCAGTGTCCCAGTCCTTACGTAATTTTCTGAAAGATAAAAGCCTGAGTGAAGTGATTTCGGGAGTATTGAAAGATGTCCTCGAACTCTTTCATGGCGGACGTGTCTATATAGTGGAATACGATGCCGAATATCGCACACAAACTTGTACCTACGAGGTAGTGGCTGAAGGAGTTAGTCCGGAAATAGACATGCTGCAACAAATTCCTACTAATGGCATGGAGTGGTGGCTTAAACAAATGTTGGCAGGCAAACCCATCCTATTGAATACTTTATCGGATTTGCCACGGGTGGCACGTCAGGAGTCTGAGATACTTGCTATGCAGAATATAAAGTCACTTATGGTGGTGCCGCTCCGGAATACCGAACGGGTGTGGGGATATATCGGTATTGACTTGGTAGATAGGTACTATAAATGGACGAATGAAGACTATCAATGGTTCTCCTCTTTAGCCGATATCATTAATATTTGTATCAGCTTGCGTCTTGCCAGAGATGAGGCCGACCGTGAACGTAATTTCCTGAGTAATCTCTATAAGTATATGCCTATGGGCTATGTACGCCTTTCCATTCTTTGCGATGAAGAAGGTGAACCTTATGACTATCTTATCACAGATGCTAATCAGTTCAGTGCCGATTTGTGCGGTTCGCCTTTAGAGAGATATAAAGGGCGTTTTGCTTCAGAAATCTATTCTTCAGACAAACTGTCAACCAAGCTTCGGATTCTTGCAGATATACATAAGCATGGTCTGTACAGGGAACTGGATGAATATTTTGAAGAGTCAAAGAGGACTTGTCATTGTATTATTTATTCTCCCGAACCGGATGAATTGGTTTGTCTCTATATGGATGTCACTGAGATGCGTCGTACGTATATGGCTTTGGATCACAGCGAGAAACTATTGCGAAATCTCTTTTCCAATATTCCTGTCGGTGTGGAGATTTATAATAAGGATGGGATACTGATAGATCTTAATAATAAAGATATGGAGATATTTGGGGTTAAGGACAAATCAAGTACGATTGGAGTGAACTTCTATGAGAATCCGAATGTGCCGTCTGATATCCGTGAAAGGGTGAAAGTGGAAGATGAACTTGACTTTTCGCAGGACTATGAATTCTCCAATGTGAGCGATTATTATGAATCGGAGAAGAAAGGTGGAATAGAACTTTATACGAAAATAAGTAAGATATACGATAAGCAGGGCGATAACAATGGTTTTGTACTTATCAATATAGACAATACGGAACGTATCAGTTCCATTAACCGGATACGTGATTTTGAAAATTTCTTCCTGTTGATTTCTGAATATGCCAAAGTAGGGTATGCCAAACTGAACCTGCTTACCCGTAATGGATATGCCATCAAGCAATGGTATAAGAATATGGGTGAAGATGAAGATACACCATTGGTTGAAGTGGTAGGAATTTATAATAAAATGCACCCGCAAGACAGGGTACGTGTATTGGCTTTCTTTGAGAAGGCCAAACGAGGGGAAGCTACGAGTTTCAAAAGTGAAATGCGCGTGCTCAAACCCGGAACATTGAACCAGTGGAACTGGGTACGTATGAATGTAGTGCTCAACCGCTATGATCCTGAGAATGGGCTGATTGAACTGATCGGTGTTAACTACGATATCACTGAATTGAAGGAAACAGAACAAAAGCTAATTGAAGCCAAAGAGAAAGCTGAAGAGGCAGACCGCTTGAAGAGTGCTTTTCTGGCGAATATGAGTCATGAGATACGTACACCGTTGAATGCTATTGTAGGTTTTTCAAGTTTGCTGGTGGAGACGGAGGATCAGGAAGAAAAGCAGGAATACTCAAAGATGGTGGAAGAGAATAATGAACTTCTGCTGCAATTGATTTCTGATATTCTGGATTTATCGAAGATTGAGGCGGGAACTTTCGACTTTAAAATAAGAGATCTGGATGTGAATACTCTGTGTGGAGATGTTCAGCGCTCTATGAAACTGCGTGTGAAGCCGGGTGTTGAGCTTTTATTCGAACCGACTTTACCGTCATGCGTCATTGTGAGTGATCCAAATCGTTTGCACCAGGTGGTTGCCAATTTTGTAAATAATGCTATTAAGTTCACTACAACCGGCTATATCCGTATCGGATATGACCAACCGGATGCAAAGCATTTACGGATATATGTATCGGATACGGGTATCGGTATTGCCTCGGAAGCCTGTGAGAAGATATTCGACCGCTTTATAAAGTTGAACTCATTTGTTCAGGGCACCGGCCTGGGACTTTCTATCAGTAAAAGTATCATAGAGCAACTGGGAGGCACTATCGGTGTGGATAGTGAATTGGGTAAAGGCTCTACATTCTGGTTTATTCTGCCGGTGGTATAAGAGTTACGAGCTACGAGTTACAAGTGCTTTGCGGTGTAATAGCGCAACCACTCGTAACTTGTAGCTCGTAGCTTTTGTAGCTCGTAACTAATTCAGTCCGAACGAGAACTTGTCGATGGACTGATAAACCACGCTCGCAAGGCTCAATACAATAATACCGAGCGTACAGATGACAAGGCTGGCACGCGTGTAGTTATCGCTACGGAAAGTGGCGATAGGCTCATCACTCTTGTTGATATACATGGACTTCACAATCTTCAGATAGTAATAGAGTGAAATAATCGTATTCACCAATGCGATGAACACCAGCAGATGGAAACCGCCCTGGAAAGCTGCTGCGAAGATAAAGAACTTCGAGAAGAAGCCTGCGAACGGAGGAATACCTGCCAATGAAAACAAAGCAAGCGTCATGAGGAATGCCAGCTTCGGATTGGTACTGTATAATCCGTTATATTCTTCGAGCGTGAAACGCTGGGCACGAAGGGCGATAATCGTAATCACTGCAAATACAGAGAGGTTGGCGAACATGTAAATAAGTACATAATACACCAATGATGCCATACCCTGTTGCGTTCCGGCAATCACACCCAACATGATGTAGCCTGCCTGCGAGATACTGGAAAATGCCATCAGGCGTTTCAGGTTTTCCTGACGCAAGGCGAAAAGGTTGGCAAGGGTGATAGAAGCTATGATAACCCAATAAAGAATTTCCTGCCATTGATCCACCATCGGAGCGAATGTCTTGATAAGGATAGTCATCAATACAAAAGCTGCCGATCCTTTAGAAATAACACTTAAATAAGCAGTTACTACACTCGGGGCACCTTCGTACACGTCTGCCGTCCAGAGGTGGAAAGGAACAAGGGAAAGCTTGAATCCCATGCCGGAGAAGAAAAAGACAAATGCCATTATTTGCAGGGCACTGCCGTCCAGGTGAGCCGGGATATCATCGAAATAGAGAGTACCTACTGTTCCGTAAATAAGCGAGATGCCATAAAGCAGCAGTCCGCTGGAGAAAAGTGCGGTGAGGATGTACTTGGCACCGGCTTCGGCGGAGTGGTGGCGGTACTTGTCGAAAGCAACCAATGCAGCCATCGGGATACTTGCTGTTTCCAGTCCGATGAAGAACATCAGGAAGTGTCCGGCGGAAATCATGAAGTACATACCCAGCAGGGTAGAGAGCGTCAGCATATAAAATTCGCCTTGCTTGATTACAGTGTCCGGTCGTTTCAGCCACTCATGTGCCATCAGGAAAACAATCAGCGTACCGACGCTGAGGATGGACTTCACGATGCTTTGTATCGGGGCGTTATGGTACATACCACCGAAAGCATCGGCAGCCGGACCGGGTATGATGGTAATCAGCGTGTGTATCGTGAGCAGCACGACGGGCAACATGGTGTTGAGTCGTGGATTACCGTCCTTCTTGTGAGCATCGGGGCTCATGAAGAGGTCGGCCACGAAGAGGATCACGATGACAGCTATCAGCGAAAGCTCTTCTTTGAGAATAAGGAATTGGGAATAGTCCATATCTATTGAATGATAAGTTATTAGTTATAAGTTATTAGCATACCATTATTGAAATATACTCACCAGGGGCAACACGCTGTCTCCAATCATATTGCTGATCCACAACGGAGCAAGACCGAGGCCTGCAACGCAGACAATGAGAATAATAACGGCAGTGCGTTCATCCCAGGTAGCATCAGTCAGCGCCAGATGGTGCTTGTTGGTGCAAGTTCCATACAGTATCTTGCCAACCAGTCGGAGGATATAGACTGCGGTAATCACGATACTGGTACAGGCAATGATAGTCCACGTGCGGTGGAAAACATCTGCATGCTGGAAAGCACCGTTGAAGATTGTCATCTCGGCAACGAAACCGCTGAGTCCTGGAAGTCCGAGATTGGCAAGTCCGGCAATGACATAACAGACAGCAAGGAACGGCATGATTTTCATCAATCCTGAAAGCTCACGTACGTCGCGTGTGTGGGTACGACCGTAGATCATACCGATGAGGGCAAAGAACAGGGCAGTCATTAATCCGTGGCTGAGCATTTGCAGGACAGCACCGGTACAAGCCGTTTGGTTCATCATCAGGATGGCGAAGAGCAC
>OLNW01002930.1_pt1 | contig 13850 bp, 8 predicted proteins | sample 1672121 | NCBI WGS metagenome assembly OLNW01 (sample SAMEA3136648, study PRJEB25190) | human gut metagenome
CTTTTATACTAATTTCTCTTGTATTATTTTAATATTTTTATCTGTTGCTCGGTACTTTTTTTATCTTACCACGCTTGTCGAAAATTGTCAACACTTTTTTTGAAATTTCTTTAATATTTTTTCTTTTATTTTTATATAGCAAAAGATTGGTTGCAAAATTAACCAATCTTTCTTATTTTTATTTATTTTTGTCTTCATTCTTAGTAGGCTTATTCCAAGAAATATAGTCACATGATTTAGGATTATTTTCACATATATAATATTTCTTTTTATTTTTTGCTCTTCTAACTTGTACTGTTCCACCACATTTTGGACAAGGAACATCTACAGTTTCTACTATAGCTTTAGTGTTTTTACATTCAGGGTATCCTGGGCATGCTAAAAACTTTCCGAATTTACCATATTTATATACCATCATTCTTCCACATTTTTCGCATTTTACATCAGATACCTCTTCTACCATTTCAACATGTTCTAATTCTTTTTCTACTTTTTCAAGATTTTCTTCAAATGGTCCATAAAAATCTGAAATCATTTTTCTCCAATTTTCTTTTCCTTCTGCTATATTATCAAATTGATTTTCTATATTAGCAGTAAACTCTACATTTACAACATCTGAAAAGTTTTCTACTAAAAGTTTATTTACAACTTTACCAAGTGCTGTTGGCATTAATTGTTTTTGTACTTTTTCTATATATCTTCTTTCTAATATTGTAGTTATTGTTGGAGAATATGTACTTGGTCTTCCTATGCCTTTTTCTTCTAATGCCTTTACTAGACTTGCTTCTGTATATCTTGCAGGTGGTTCTGTAAAACTTTGCTTTGGTTCTATTTTTTGTTTTTTAACTTCTTGCTTTACTTCTAATTCAGGAATAATTCCTACTTCTTCCTCTTGTTTTTCATCAGTTCCTTCTACATATAATGTCATAAATCCTTTGAATTTTAAGTTTTGACCATTAGCTTTAAACGTATAATTATTAGCATCAATAGTCACTGACATAGTATCATATACTGCAGCTGTCATTTGACTTGCCATAAATCTATTATAAATTAGTTTGTATAATTTATATTGATCATTTGTTAATGATTCTTTTATTTTGTCTGGTTCTAAATCTGCATAAGTTGGTCTTATCCCTTCATGTGCGTCTTGAGCCTCTTTATTTGTTTTATAATATCTATTTTCATAATAGTTTTCGCCATATTCTTCTACTATATGTTTCTTAGCAGCCGCTCTAGCTTCTTCTGATATTCTAGTAGAGTCTGTTCTCATGTAAGTGATTAATCCTACTGTTCCTTTTTCAGGGATTTTTACACCTTCATATAATCCTTGTGCAACAGACATAGTTTTCTTTAATGTAAATCCTAATTTTCTAGATGCTTCTTGTTGCATTGTACTTGTTGTAAATGGTGGTGCAGGATTTCTTTTCTTTTCACCTTTTTTTACATCTTCTACTATATATTTAGCATTTTCTATGCCTGAAAGGATTTTGTCTACCTGTTCTTTATTGTGAACTTCTTGTTTCTTTCCATCTTTTCCATAGAACTTTGCTTCAAATGTCTTTTTAGATTTTTCATCTAATAATTTTACATATATATTCCAGTATTCTTCTGGTATAAACTTTTCTATCTCTTCTTCTCTATCTACTATTAATTTTACAGCTACAGATTGAACTCTTCCTGCTGATAATCCTCTTCTTACTTTTTTCCATAACACTGGACTTATTTTATATCCCACAATTCTATCAAGAACTCTTCTTGCTTGTTGGGCATCAACTAAATTAATGTCAATGTCTCTTGGTTCTTTAATTGCTTTTTGTACAGCTGTTTTAGTTATTTCATTAAATGTTACTCTTGTAACTTTTGAATCATCTACATCTAATATCTTTGATAAATGCCATGCTATTGCTTCTCCCTCACGATCAGGGTCAGTTGCAAGATATACTTTTTTTGATGATTTGGCATCTTTTTTTAATTCTTTTATTAAGTCTCCTTTTCCTCTTATATTAATGTATTCTGGTTCAAAGTTATGTTCTACATCTATTCCTAGTTTTGATTTTGGTAAATCTCTAATATGTCCCATTGATGCTATTACCTTTGTATTTCCTCCTAGGAATTTTTTTATTGTATTTGCTTTTGCTGGTGATTCTACTATTATTAATTTATCTGTCATTTTTTCTCCCTTCTCTGCTTGTCTTCTTATGTATTGTAGCTTAATTTTTTTCTTTTTGCAATAGCTTGTCTACTTTTTATTTCTAAAACTACATCTTCAAGACCAATTGGTGTAACTTCATTTTCTTTTATAACATTCAATATTTTAGCAATTTCTCCATCGTCATTTGTTATGTGTTCTACTTTATTTTGCTCTATTCCGATTTTCTCTTTATATTCTGTTTTTATTATTTGTATACCATATATTAATTTATTTTGCTTTATTTTTTCTTCTTCGTTAGTTATTTTATAATATTCTACTTTTATTGGATAATTTATTCCCGCTTCTTCTAATTCGTTTCGGTTTAAAAAAATGCTTCCAAAAAAGTTTTTCAAGTTATCTCCCCCTTTCATTTTGATTAATATTTAAACTATATTACTTTATTTTGTAAAATTCAAGTCATTTCGGTCGCTTTTTAGAAAGTTTTTATTTTTTTATCGACATGTTTTTACATTATTGTCATTAACATAATGTTATAATTATATTAATGGAAGAGTCCGGGCATCTTTTCCTTCATATATATTAGAAATAATTTTTTTATCTAATTTCTAATATTAAAAACAGCATATCTTTTTTCGATATGCTGTTTTATATTATTTTTTACTTACTTTTTGTCTTACATATTCATACATTACAATTCCTGCTGCAACAGATGCATTTAAACTTTCCGTTTTTCCTAACATGGGTATTTTGACTTTTTCGTCTGCCATTTCTTGAATCTCTTTTGAAACACCATTTGCTTCATTGCCTATTACTATGATTTTTTTATTAAAATCTATATCATAAATACTGTTTTCTGTTTGCAATGATGTTACCACTAATTTATAATGATGTTTTCGGATTTCTCTGATTGTTTGAGCTAAATTTTCTGATTCTATTATTTTTAATCTGAAAATTGCCCCCATTGTTGAACGTACTACTTTAGGATTAAATGCATCTGCTGTACCTTTTGAAACTATAATTTGATTTAATCCTATACTATCAACTGTTCTTAAAATCGTTCCTAAGTTTCCAGGATCTTGGACATCATCTAGCATAACTATAATGTCTTGTGAAAAGTCAATTGTTTCTTTCTCAATATTTTTTTCTATAATTGCCATTATTCCTTGTGGATTTGTAACTTGAGTGATTGATGAGAAAATTTTGTCTGTTACATAAATACACTCATATCTTGCTATTTCTAACATTATATTTGTTGGTATTTCATATGTTCTTGTAGTATCTTCACATATTATTATCTTTTTTATTGGTGCATTTTCTTTAACCGCTTCTTCTACAAGCTTAACACCTTCTACTATATATTCATTATTTTCATCTCTATATTTCTTGTCTTTTAATTTTTTTATGTGTTTTACTATTTCATTATCTTTACTTGAAATAATTTTCATTCTATCCTCCTACATCAATCAAAAACTCTTTTACTTCTTTTAACATTTTTATTTCTAATAAATTATTTAATGCTAATGTGATTTGTGGTTTTATTCCTTGTGTAAATTTTATTCTGTTTTTATATTTTTTTACTAATTCATTTATATCTATACTTAGTTCTCCTGGTTCAAACATGAATAACACAAAGCTACGCCTTCCTTGTACTTTGCTGATATTAAGTTTTTTACACAATATTTTTATTCTTGCAATTTCTATTAAATTTTCTATTTCTTTTGGCATGTTACCAAATCTGTCTATCATTTCATCTATTACATTTTGAATATCTTCTTCATTTTTACATAAAGCTATATCTTGATAGATTTCTATTTTTTGACTTGAATCTGATATGTATGTATCTGGAATATAGCATGTTGCATCTAAATCTATTTGTACATCTATTTCTGGTTCAACTTTTTCTCCTTGGATTTCTCTTACAACTTCATCTAATAAGTTACAATATGTGTCATATCCAACTTGTTCTAGATGTCCATGTTGTATTTCTCCAAGCAGGCTTCCTGCTCCTCTTATTTCTAAGTCTCGCATTGCAATTTTGAATCCTGAACCAAATTCAGTAAATTCTTTTATTGCTTTCAATCTTTTATCTGCAATTTCTGATAATAGTTTGTCTCTTTTATATGTTATATATGCATATCCTTGTCTATCTGACCTACCAACTCTTCCTCTAATTTGATATAATTGTGCTAATCCCATTCTATCTGCATTTTCTACTATTATTGTATTGGCATTAGGTATATCAATTCCTGATTCAAGAATTGTTGTGCATACTAAGATATCTGTGTTTCCTTCAATGAATTCTTCCATTATATTTTCAATTTCATTTCCTGTCATTTGTCCATGTGCATATGCCACTCTTGCTTCTGGAACTAATCTTGATATTTCATCTGCCTTTTGCATGATTCTTTCAACATTATTAAATAGATAAAATACTTGACCTTTTCTTTCTAGCTCTCTTGTAATTGCTTCTCTTACAACTTCACTATCATATTCCAATACATAAGTTTGAACTGGCTTTCTATTATATGGAGGTTCATAAATTACAGACATATCTCTTACTCCAACTATTGACATATGCAATGTTCTTGGAATTGGAGTTGCCGTCATTGTTAATACATCTACATTTGTTTTGTATTGCTTTATTTTTTCTTTTGCTTTTACTCCAAAACGATGTTCCTCATCTATAATTAATAATCCTAAGTCTTTGAATTCTACATCTTCACTTAATATTCTGTGTGTTCCAACTATAATATCTACTTCTCCTAATTTTATCTTTTTTACAATTTCATCTTGTTGTTTTTTTGTTTTAAATCTATTAAGCACTTCAACTCGTACTGCAAAATTTGCCATTCTTTCTTTAAATTCTTTATATTGCTGTTCTGCAAGTACTGTAGTTGGTGCTAAATATGCAACTTGTTTTCCATCCATTACAGCTTTAAATGCAGCTCTTATTGCTACTTCTGTTTTTCCATATCCAACATCTCCACATAATAGTCTATCCATTGGCTTATCTGATTCCATATCTTTTTTTACTTCATCTATACAGCGTAATTGATCATCTGTTTCTTGATAAGGAAAACTGTCTTCAAACTGCACTTGCCAAGGTGTGTCTTTTGAAAATGCATATCCTTTTGCTTTTTCTCTTTTTGCATATAATTCTATTAATTCTTGTGCTACTTCTCTTAAATTTTTCTTTACTTTTGCTTTTGTCTTTAACCACTCTTTTGTTCCTAGCTTATTTACTTTAAGTCCGCCTTCATCTCCGCCTATATATTTTCTAACACTGTCTAATTGATTTGTAGGAACATACAAAACATCATCGCCATAATATTTTATTTTTATATAATCTTTTGTTGTTCCATCTGCAGTTATAGTATTTACACCTATAAAAATTCCTATTCCATAATTTTTATGTACTACATAGTCTCCTACTTTTAAGTCTGCAAATACAACTTTTTCTCCTTCTTTAAATGCTGATGATTTGTAGCTTTTTTTCTTTTCACCTTCTATTAATTCTTGAGAGGTTATTACTAATTGATTGATATCATAGCATTCATATCCTGCAGATAATTTTCCAATACTAACAGTTACTAAACTTTCATTATTTTTTACAATAATTGTTTTATCTAATTTTTCTTCATATTTATTTATAATTTCATTCTCATCAAGTAATGAACATATTTTTTTGGCTTTTTCTTTGTTTTCTGCTAATATGTATATTCTTTTTTTGGCTTCTTGAGCTTTTAATAATTCTTTTATTAATATTTCTATTTCACTTTTATAAAAGTTCTTTTCTTTGTATACCCAATTATATTTTTCCGCTTCTATTTTTACTTCATCGTCAAATTTATTTATATAAATATTTTGCCTATTTTCTAAGTTTTCTTCAAATTGTGCATTATTTTCTATATTTTTTAATGCTTCTGGTACCATCTTTTCTTTTTCCATTAATAATTGTATTACATTTTGGCTATCTTTATTTACATTTTCTATACGATGAGTTATTTTTGCAATTTCATCTAATACAATAATATATTTTTCGGATAAATAATCTAATATAGTACTTTGTTTTTCATAAAATGAATTTAGGTATCTGTCAATTTTGCTAATATAATTTTCATTTTTTATAGTTTCTATATCTTGATTTATTTGTTCTTGAAGTTCCTCTGGATAAACTGTTTCCTTTATCTTCTCTACAATTTCTTCTACATTTTTTTCTAATAAATATTCATGTGCTGGATATATTGTTGCTTTTTCAATATTCTCTGTTGACCTTTGACTTATTATGTTAAAATATCTTATTGAATCTACTTCGTCTCCCCAGAATTCAATTCTTATTCCTGTTTTTTCTGTAACAGAAATATCTACTATTCCACCTCTTACACTAAATTGACCTCTTCCATCAATTAAGTCATACCTTATATATCCTAAATCAATTAATTTTTGTTTTACATCTTCTAGTTTATATTCATCACCAATTTTGAATTTTAATACATTTTTATATAGTTCTTTTGGACTTATCATTTTTTGGATTGCTGCTTCTGCTGTTGTTACTACTATTCCTGTTCTCATCTCTTGAATTTTATTTAATGCTTCTATTCTTTCATATGGTAAGTCTTTGCTTTCAGCGACATAGTCATATGTTACTATTTCTTTTTTGGGTAAATATATTATTTTATCAGTGAAATAAGCTAAGTCTCCTACTATTTTTCTTGCTTGTATTTCATTATAAGTTATTATACAAATAGGTCTTTTTACAAATTCCTTTGTGGCCGCAATCATTTGTGCCATTCCAACGTCTGTTAAGCCCGATATAACTATCGGGCTTTTTTTATTTTCTATGTTTTTTATATATTCACAAAATTTAGGACTTTTTCCTAATTCTCCTAATATTGTATTCATTTCTTCCATTCCTTTGTTTTAAGATATTGATATTATACTACTTTTTAGTAATATTTTCAAGTTTTATCTTCCTTCTGAATCTATTGTAACAAATTCATTTTCTTTATTTCTAATATATTTTTTTCCTGTTTCTAAATCAATATATTCTTTTATTTTTTCAAATTTGATTTTAGGTTTGCCTTTCTTTTTTGTGATTTTCTTTCTTTGTAGATGTTCTGGATATTTCTGCCAATCTGATAAATATTCTAAATGTTTAATAAATTTATATCTATAATCTCCATTTCTTACATTACTTGATGCTTGCTTTATTAATTCTTTTTGATTTTGAGTTAATGGCATTAATATGTGAGTAGAAATAATTCTTCCATTTATATTAAAATCTGCTATTCCAGAATAAATTGGAACCATTGAATTTTCTTGATTTTTTATTGCAAATTCTTTAACTTTTTCTCTTTCTATATGTAGTCTTAATGGCATATTTAATCCATTTATATCTGCAACTAATAAAACAAATTTTGAACGTGGATTTTCATCTATTATTCCCCAATTTTCTGAAACATCCCCATTATATAAAAGGTTCAATAATCCTGTTATTCCATTATCTTTTTGTAGATATAAATTTCTAATTGCATTTTCTGTTTTTAATCTCAAAACTATATCTTTGTCAAAATTATTCTCATGTACATTTAATCCACATATACCTGAAAAATATTTTTGGTACTCAGCTCCAAATTTAGCACTCATTTTGCTTAATGCATCTTCGATGCTTACTTCTCCACCTTCTAAATGAGTATCTCTATATTGATAATATATATTAGAAATCAGACTATCTAATAATGCTGTTTTAACATTTAGATTTTCCAATTGCTGTGGTAACAATTTATTAGTAGCATCTTTATTTTGCACAGTAGTTTTATCATCTAAGTCTAATTCATACATTATAAAATATGAATTATAAATTTTCTCAATTTCTTTTACTAATCTATTATCCCAAAATGCATATAATGCAGCTAATTGTGTTAAATTTAATTTTTGTAAATTTTCTTTTTTAAAAAGATTATCTATACCATTTATATCTTGTAATTTTTCTAGATTAATTCTTTTCAATTCATTTATTTGTTGCTTTTTATATTCTTCTAAAGTTCCAAACTCCTCTATTAATTGCCCTATTATCATTATTGCATTTACATATTGTTCTTTTAATTCTTTATCTGTTTCTTCTTGACCTATTATTTTTTTCAAATAATATTTAACTTTTTCAAACTCCGGAATTGGACCGATTAAATATATGGTTCTTTCTATCTTTTTTCTGCTTTCTCTATCAGTTTTTGTTTCAATAAGTTCTTTTTTTAAATCCATTATTTTTCCAGTATATCTTCTATCTAATTCATAAATAAGATTTGGATCTACACTTTCAACAATACCTCTAATATTTGTTATCACTTCTACCATAAGTTGTCTTATTGCCTTTTTATTATTTGAACTATATGGTATTCTTTCCTTGTTCTTTAATCTCTTTCCTGTTTTTCTTTCTTCTGCCACTAACTTTCTATATTCTATTTCTACTTGTTCCCAATTACTATTTAAATATTTTATTGCATTTCTTCTAGATATATTACTTTTAACATCTTCTATTTCAGCAGTTTTATGCAAAATATTATAAAGTTTATCTTGCATTTCTTTATTTGTTTTTTCTTTGTCTATTTCTGGATTTTTTTGATAAATTCTACTCAATTGTTCCTCTGCAGAACTTACCATCCTTGCAAAATCTTGCACATTTGATATTGGTGCTGTTTTAGCTCTTTTTATTGCTTGTACTATTAAATTATTAAATTCTCTATTCATTTAGCACCTCTCTTATATTTTTACAACTAATTTATTAAATTTAGAATTAATATAATTTTCTAATTTAGTCATAAATTCATTAGATTGAATCTCCTTTTTAGCTACCATATCTAAACCTTTTTCCCAACTTGCAGTAAGTTTCGGATTAAGCATATCTGGCATTGCATAATTTACAACATCATATATTACCTCTCCTTTTTTAGTTGGTGTAACTATTTGAGTTTTAGAATTTATATCTATGTATTTTATTCTCTCTAGTTTTTTTATAATTTCTCCACGAGTTGCACTTGTTCCTATTCCTGCACCTTTTATCTGTTCTCTTAGTTCCTCTTCTTCTATTAATTTTCCCGCATTCTCCATTGCTAAAATTATTGAACCTGAATTATATCTTGATGGTGGCGATGTTTCTGCATCTTTTATTTCATAATTTTTTGTTTCTATTTCTTGGCCTTTTTTTATATTTTTAAATACTTCTAAATTATTTTCATCACTTACATCTGTTTTTGAAGATGAGTTTTCAACATCTTGTGCCTTTTCTGTGGATTGCTTATTTACATTTTTTGGTTTTAAGACTTCTAAATATCCTAAATTTGTACATACTTTTCCACTTGCCAAAAATATTTCTTTTTCTACTTCTACAGTTAAATTTACTTTACTATATTCTGCAGGAGGATAAAATATTGCTATAAATCTTTTTACTATAACATCATATACTTTCTTGTGCAATTCTGGTAATTTATCATAGTTTTCATATCCTTGTCCTGTTGGAATTATTGCATAGTGGTCTGTTATTTTGCTATCATTTACATATTTTGTTTTTACTAAATTAGTTGAATATTTTTCACTTATCATTTTATTTAAAAGTTTCTGCACTTCTTCATTTTTATATCCTTTAACTAGTCCATTTAAATTTTTAGATATTTCTTTTGCCACAGCTGTTGATAATACTCTTGCATCTGTTCTTGGATATGTTACCAATTTTTTTTCATATAAATTTTGAATAATTTCTAGTGTTTCATCTGGTTTTATTTTAAATCTTTTAGTACATTCATTTTGAATTTCTGCCAAGTTAAATAAAAGTGGTGCATTTTCTTTTTGTTTTGATTTTTTTAGTTCTGTTATTATCGCCTTTTTTCCTGCTAAATCTTTTATAAATTCTTTAGCGTCATCTTCTTTTTTGAATCCACTTTCATTATATAATTTGGTACTTTCAAACATTTTGGACTTATCATTTACTTTCCATTCTGCTTTAAATGTTCCATCATCATTTCCAAATTCACCAATTATTTTATAATATTTTGTTTTAACAAAATTTCTAATTTCTCTTTCTCTAGAAACTACCATTCCTAGTACACATGTCATTACTCTGCCTATTGAAATAGATGCTTTTTCTTCATTTATTTCTTTTGCAACTTTTTTTCCATAAATAATAGATAATAGTCTTGAAAAATTGATTCCAATTAAATAATCTTCTTTTGCTCTTAAGTAGGCAGAATCTGCTAGACTATCATATTCTTTTTCGTCTTTTGCCTCTCTTATTCCTCTCTGTATCTCCTCTTCTGTTTGAGAATCTATCCATACTCTTTTTATTTGTGCCTTTGGGTTTGGCTTTGCCATCATAAACACAAGTCTTTGTATGTATTCTCCTTCTCTTCCAGAGTCTCCTGCATTGTATATTTCTTCTACATCTTCTCTCTGTAATAGACTTTGTACAATATTAAATTGATTTTGTACTGCTGGAATAATTTCATACTTCCACTCATGTGGTATAAATGGCAATGTGTCTAATCTCCAAAATTTCAATTTTTCATCATATATTTCTGGATAACTCATTGTTACTAAATGCCCTACACACCATGTTATAATCCATTCATCTGATTCTATATAACCATTTTTTCTATTTGCTGTAATTTTTAATACTTTTGCAAACTCCATTGCTACTGATGGCTTTTCTGTTATTATTAATTTTTTTGGCATTTAGTTAACTCCTTTCTCTATTGTTCTATGTATTCTTTTGATAATCTATATATTTCATTAAATCTTTTCATTATTTCTGCATCATTAAATTTAAATCTTTGATATAATTTATCTATATATTTATTATCTCTTATAATTTTTCTTGTTTCTGGAAAATTCAAATCATACACATAATTAAAGTGACTAACTAATATGTCAGCACTTGTCTTACGTTCTTTATAATTTATTCTTTTATCTTCTACAAATTCTCTATAAATTTCATCTGAAATTTTATCATCTGATAAATCTGCTTTTTCCCAAATAGCCTTTTTGTCCCCAGATATTAAAATTCTAAATATGTCTGTTTTATCTGCATCTCTTATTATTTTAGCATGTAATCTTTCTCTTTCTGTCAAATCTTCTTCTATATCTGCTCTATTGTGGTTAACAATTGCTAATTTGATAATTTTATCAAATTTATTATCTTTTATAAAATTCCTAATCAATCCATCTTCAAATAAGATTTTTGCACCATATTCACCATGATTTATACTATCTTTATCCACAAAAGTATGATATAGACGGACTTGTTCAAATCTGCCTATATCATGCAATAATCCTATTAATTCTGCTAACTCTACATCTTCTTGACTTAATCCTAAATTTTGAGCTATTCTTTTTGAATTTTCCGCTACTTTTTCTATATGAACTATTTTGATTTTTATTTTCTCATCTTCTGGATTATACTTTTTTACATATTCTTTAAATGCTTTCTTTGCTTCTATCATATCTATTAGCATATTACTCACTTTCCTCTATCCTTTGTTCAATATATTTATTTGCTATACTTTTAATTTCTTCTAGCTCTTTTTCGCTTTCTAAATCTTTCATTTTATATCTGTTTAGCATTTTATTCACATAGTCCTCTTGTTTTAGAATTTCAAAACTTTTGAAAAAATTAATATCAAATATAAATCCAAGTACAGAAAGAACATCATCTATTGGAGTTTGTCTTACTTCTCTTTTCACTTGAGTTTTATTTTCTATTTGTTTGAAAACCTCTGGTGAAATTAGTGATCCTTCAACTAATTCTTCTTTTCCATTCCAGAACATTGTAACTCCTTCATAAAATATATCAATCTTATCCGCATCTCTTATTATTTTTGCAAATAGTTCTTGTTCCTGTGTTAAACCATCCTCAATTTTATATTTATTGTGATTTTTTACAGCTATTTTTATTAATTCATCATATTTATCTGTATCTATATATTTGTGGAGATCTTTATTCAAAATCTCCACTCCCAAATCTCCATGGTCAACACTCTCTGCATCTTTAAATGTATGATATCTTGTATACTGTTCAAATCTTGCTATATCATGCAATAGGCCTATTAATGTCGCAATTTCTATTTTTTCTTTTGAAAGCTTTAACCTTTTTGCAATTTTTTCGGACAATTCCATTACTCTTATAGAATGCAATTGTTTTCTAATAATATTTGAATCTCTTAAATCATAATTTTCTGTATATTTTATAAATTCTTTTTGAGCTTTTTCTAAATCCATCTTCATATTCTCCTCTTATGAATTTTTTAACATTTCACCAGTATTTTCTTTAGTCTTACTTTACAACTACATTATATATTTTATTTTTTACATATATTTCTTTTACTATACTTTTTCCATCAAGTTTATCTGAAATTGCTTCATGTACTTTTTCTTTTACTGATGCTTCTTCTTCATCTAAAGCTATCATAACTGTAGCTTTTAGTTTTCCATTTACTTGAATTGGAATTTCTATTTCATCATCAATTGTTTTAGCCTCATCATATGTTGGCCATTCATATGTTGCAATCTCTCCTTCAAATCCTGCTAATTGATTTAGTTCTTCTGTCATATGTGGTGCAAATGGATTTAATAATGTTAAAAATGTTTTATATTCTGCTCTATTTATACGTTTTAATTTTGCAAATTCATTTAACATTGTCATAAATGTTGATACACATGTATTGAATTTCATTTCTTCAATATCTTTTGAAACTTTTTTAATTGCTTTGTTCATCATTTTTTCAGTTTCTTTTGAATATGTATCTCCATCTACTAACATATCTTTTAAGTTCCATACTCTGTCTAAAAATTTGAAACATCCTCTAATGCTATCCATTGACCAACTTGCTGTTTGATCAAATGGTCCCATAAACATTTCATATACTCTGAATGTGTCTGCACCAAATTCTTTTATTATATCTTCTGGATTTATTACATTTCCTTTTGATTTTGACATCTTTTCTCCATTTGAACCTAATATCATTCCATGTGATGTACGTTTTGCATATGGTTCTTTTGTTGGAACTACACCAATGTCATATAAGAATTTATGCCAGAATCTTGAATATAATAAGTGAAGTGTTGTATGTTCCATTCCGCCATTGTACCAGTCAACTGGTGACCAATATTCTAGTGCTTCTTTTGATGCTAATGCCTTATCATTATGTGGATCCATATATCTTAAATAATACCAAGATGATCCTGCCCATTGTGGCATTGTATCTGTTTCTCTTCTTGCTGGCTTACCACAGTGTGGACATGTTGTGTTTATCCATTCTTCATGTTTTGCAAGTGGTGATTCTCCATTTTCTCCAGGTAAGAAATCTTTAACATCTGGTAATCTTAATGGTAAGTCTTTTTCATCTACTGGCACCCATCCACAGTCTTCACAATATACCATTGGAATTGGTTCTCCCCAGTATCTTTGACGTGAAAATACCCAATCACGTAATTTATAATTTACTTTTTTGCTTCCTATTTTGTTTTCTTCTAGATATTCTATTACTTTCTTTTTAGCATCTGCAACAGATAATCCTGTTAAAAATCCTGAATTTACTAATACTCCAGTTTGTGTATCTGTAAAGGCTTCTTCTAATTTTTCTTTTGTTTCTCCATTTTCTGGTGCTACAACTTGAATTATTGGTAAATTAAATTTGCTTGCAAATTCAAA
>OLNW01002933.1_pt1 | contig 13843 bp, 7 predicted proteins | sample 1672121 | NCBI WGS metagenome assembly OLNW01 (sample SAMEA3136648, study PRJEB25190) | human gut metagenome
AAACTAATAGGATCAATATTAGTTTAGCGAAACTATTTGCGTCAAGGAGTGTCCCTAGTGTTCCGAAATCGGAACGAAAAAGACCGTCCCTTCTGTTCTTTTTTCTCATATTTTCTATTGATTTTTATCCTCTTTTTCTGTACAATATTATTGATTAAAAAAATTTTAAAGTTGGTGATAAGATGAAGATGTCAAAAAATAAAAAAAATCCTAACAGTGTTAGTTCTAATATAATAAGAAAAAACAGCAATAAAAAATCTGTAAAGTCCAAGAGCTTGCTTATTTGTTTGCTAGTATTCTTTATAGTCCTTTTTCTTCTTATTTTAAGGCTAGCATATTTGCAATTTATTAAAGGTCCAGATTTAAAAGAGGCTGCTAATCGTCAGCAATCTACAAACCGTGTTATAAGTGCTAAAAGAGGAAACATTTACGATTCTACTGGAAAACTACTTGCTGCAAGTGCTTCTGTAGATACTGTAAGTATTAACCCTTCTAAAATTAAAGATGAAAATAAAGAAACATTAGCTAAAGCTTTTTCTGATATTTTTGAATTAAACTATGATGAAGTTTTGGAAAAGATCAACAGTACTAGCTCTTTTGAAACTATTGTAAAAAAAGTTGAAAAAGATAAAATTACACAATTGCAAGATTGGATGACTGAAAATAAAATTTATGCTGGTATAAATATAGATGAAGATGTTAAAAGATATTATCCTTATGGAAATCTTGCTTCTAATTTAATTGGTTTTTGTAATACTGATAACGAAGGGCAAGAGGGATTGGAGCTAAAATGGAATAGTATTTTAAGTGGAACTTCTGGTAAAATTTCTAGTATTGAAAATGCTGCGGCTCAGTTAATTCCTGATAAAAATGAAACTTATATTCCTGCTGAAAATGGAAATAATATTACTTTAACTATTGATGCTAATATTCAAACAATTGCAGAAAAATATTTGAAGCAAGCTTGCATAGAAAATGATTGTAAAAGTGGTGGAACTGTAATTATAATGAAGCCTTCTAACGGAGATATTTTAGCAATGGCTACATATCCTGACTATGACCTAAATTCTCCACGAAATCCAAATGATTCTTTATCTGCTACTTGGGATTCTTTAAGTGATACTGAGCAAGTAAATTCTTTGATGAAAATGTGGAGAAATAAAGCTGTTTCTGATACATATGAACCTGGTTCTACTTTTAAAATAATTACTTCTGCTATCGGGTTAGAAGAAAACGTTGTAAGTACTGACACTGCTAATGATTTTAATTGTTCAGGATATGAATTAATTAATGGAATTAAAATTAACTGTTGGAAAAATGTAACTACTCATGGTAGCCAAACTTTAAGGCAGGCTTTAATGAATTCTTGCAACCCTGCTTTAATGCAACTTGGTAAAAGAATTGGTGCTCAAACTTTGTACAAATATTATGAAGCTTTTGGTTTATTTGATAAAACTGGTATTGGAACTTCTGGTGAAGCTAACAGCTATTTTTGGGATTTAGATGATGTTGGACCTATTGAACTTGCAACAATGTCTTTTGGTCAACGTTTTAGAATTACCCCTATTCAATTAATTACTGCTATTTCTACTGTTGCAAATAATGGCATTTTAGTTGAACCTCGTATTGTAAAACAAGTTGAAAATCCAGATACTGGCGCTGTAACTTCTATAGACCAAGTAAATGTAAGACAAGTTATTTCAAAGGAAACTGCTAGTCAATTAATGGATATGCTAGAGTCTGTTGTAACAGATGGGACAGGAAGATATGGACAAGTAAAAGGCTATAGTGTAGCTGGAAAAACTGGTACTTCTGAACCAGATTCAACAAATGAAAATTCAATGTATGTAGCTTCATTTGTTGGAATTTCTCCTGTTGAAAATCCTGAAGTAGTAGTTTTAGTTACTTTGTATGACCCTCAAGGAAAATCTGGACATCAAGGTGGCACAATTGCCGCACCAGTTGCTTCACAAATATTAGGTGAAGTTTTACCTTATTTAGGAGTTCCTTCTGATGATTTATCTACTGATGAAACAACATCTACTATTACTACAATAACTTTGCAAGATGTTAGAAATAAGACTTTAGCAGAAGCTAAAAAGATAATTGAAGACGCAGGATTTATTTGTAAAATTTCTGGAACAGATACCTCTTTAGTTGTAACTGACCAAGTTCCAAAGCCTGGTACCGCTTTAGTTAGTGGAGCTATTGTAAACCTATATTCTGAAGGGAATGAGGCCAGAACTTCTCAAACTGTACCAGATTTAAAAGGAATGACATATTTACAAGCTAAAAGTGCTTTAAAACAAAAGAATTTGAATATTCATGTAACAGGTACCGGAACTGTACTTTCACAAGACCCTATGGCTGGAACTGCTGTTGAAGAAGGAACTGTTATAAATGTAACACTAAAAAAAGAAATACAAGATGCGCATTAAGCATCTTGTATTTTTTTACTTTGCATATGATAGCATATTTTTGTGCTAATTGTATCTGGCGATATTTTGCTTAAAAATCTAGCTATTTTTATTTTCCAGCCTGGAATTATTAAGAATTTCCCTTTTAAAGTTTTATTTATTGCGTATTTAGCAACATATTCACTAGATAAGCTTTTTAATGCAAATTTTACATTTGCTACTTTGTTAAAGTTTGTGTTTACTGGTCCAGGGCATAAAACACTTATTTTAACATTTGATTTATCTTTTTTTAATTCTTCTTTTATAGCTTGACTAAATCTTAATACATAATTCTTGCTTGCATAATATGTTGCCATTAATGGCCCTGCCATAAAAGCTGCCACAGATGCAACATTAAGAATTCTTCCACTATCTCTTTGTACCATGTCTTTTAAAAACATTTTTGTTAAAATGTGCACTGCTTTTATGTTTGTGTCTATCATTTTCATTTCTGTTTCTATATCTGTATTTATCATTTTGCCACATAGACCAAATCCTGCATTATTAATTAGTAAATCTATATTTTGATATTTCTCTTTTACCTCATTATATAGTTTTAAGCACTCTTCTTCTTTGCTTAAATCCGCCAAATATATATCTACTTTATTGTTATTTTTCTCATTTAATTCTTTTTTTAGCTCTTTTAAGTTTTCTTCGTTTCTTGCTGTTATAATTATATCGTAGTTTAAGTTATTTAATATTCGAGCCATATCTCTTCCTATTCCTGAAGATGCTCCTGTAATTAATGCTATCATACTTCTTTTTCCTTCTTTAAAATTTTTTGATGCAAAAGGAATTTTATGACGCTATTTAGGAAACGTCCTAAATAGCGTCATAAATAGCGTCATTTTTTATCTGTTGAAGATGGCGTCAAATTCTTCTCCATCAATTTTTTCTTTTTCTAGTAATACGCCTGCTACTGCATGTAGTTTGTCTATATTTTCTTTTAAGATTTGTTCTGCTCTTCTATATGCATTGTCAACTATTTTCTTAACTTCTTCGTCTACAACTGCTGCTGTTTCTTCTGAGTATTCTTTTGCTTGTGCAAAATCTCTACCTAAAAATACTTCTTCTTGTCCTGAGCCAAGCATTATTGCTCCAATTCTATCGCTCATACCATATTTTGTAACCATATTTCTTGCAATTTGTGTTGCTCTTTGTATATCGTTACTTGCACCTGTTGATATATCATTTAAAATTAGACTTTCTGCTACTCTTCCTCCAAGTAATGATACTATTGTTTCTTCCATTTCTGTTTTTGACATAAAGTTTTTGTCTTCTGTTGGACGATACATTGTATATCCACCAGCCATTCCTCTAGGTACTATTGATATTTGATGAACTGGGTCTTGTGTTTGTAAAAATCTACTTACAACTGCATGGCCTGCTTCATGATATGCTACTAATTTGTTTTCTTTTTCGTTTCTAACTCTTGTTCTTTTTTCTGGTCCCATTGTCACTTTTACCATTGCATCTTCTATTTCTTTCATTCCGATTTCTGGTAAGTTTCTTCTTGCAGCAAGTAATGCTGCTTCGTTTAATACGTTTTCTAGGTCTGCTCCTGCGAAGCCTGATGTATTTTTAGCAATTATTCTTAAATCTACATCATCTGCTAATCTTTTCTTTCTACTATGAACTTCTAATATTTGTTCTCTTGCTTTTACGTCTGGTGCTCCTACTACTATTTGTCTGTCAAATCTTCCTGCACGAAGTAGTGCTTTATCTAGTACGTCTGGGCGGTTTGTTGCAGCAAGTACAATAACTCCTTCATTTTCCGCAAATCCATCCATTTCAACTAATAATTGGTTTAGAGTTTGTTCTCTTTCGTCATGTCCTCCACCAAGTCCTGCTCCTCTTTGACGTCCAACTGCATCAATTTCATCTATAAATACTATACATGGTGCTTTTCTTTTGGCTTCTTCGAATAAATCTCTAACTCTTGATGCACCAACACCAACAAACATTTCCACAAAGTCTGAACCACTTATAATAAAGAATGGTACTCCTGCTTCTCCTGCTACTGCTTTTGCAAGTAGTGTTTTACCTGTACCTGGTTGCCCTACAAGTAATACTCCTTTTGGTATTCTTGCTCCCATATCTGTAAATTTCTTAGGATTTTTTAAAAATTCTACTATTTCTTCTAATTCTTCTTTTTCTTCGTCTACACCTGCTACATCTTTAAATGTAACTTTTGCTTTGTCTTGTGGATTTAACATTCTTGCTCTACTTTTTCCAAATGTCATTGTTTTATTTCCACCAGCTTGGTTTCCATTCATTAGGAAGAACCAGAAAATAATGAATATTGCAAGTATTCCGAATGGAGTAAGTAAGCTTAAACCTATTGCCCAAATTGATTGTGATTTTTCTGTTACTTTAATGCTGTCTGTTTTCATTGATTCTTGAAGGTTATCCATTAAGCTATTTATGCTTGGAATGTTAACTTCTTTTTTCACATTATCATTTTTTAATAATACTTGTGCACTTGTTCCTTCTGAAGAAATTTCTATTTCTTTTACTTCGCCAGCTTCTATTTTTGAAATTAATTCTGAATACGCTAGCTTATTGTTTGAGTTATCTAATATTGATGTAATTACACCTATAAAAATAACTAAAATTATTAACCACATTGCTAATGTTTTTATACTATTTTTCAATTTATTGCCTCCTTAAATTTAAACAAATACTTTTATTTACTTTTGCACTATAACATATTAATTTTTTATTTGCAAGTGTTTTTCGTCAACTTTTTTCTTACAAAATGCTTACATTTCAACGTTTTTCCTACGGAACTTTCCTGTTTACTCATTATATTTCTATGAAAAAAATTTTTCCTTTTCCTACTTTTACTTTTATATTTTTATTAGGTGTTAAATATTTATTTCCAATATTGTTTTGGCATAGCTTAACAATGTCTGCAATATGTACTTTTTCAATGTTTTGCTTGTTTCCCATTAATATATTTATAGTATATCTAACTAGTCTATTTTTTATTACTGTTTCTTCTAAGTTAAATTTTTTTAAATCCAAAATTATGCTATTTTTTCCTTCTAATTGCCTATTCCCTAAATATTCATCGATTACGATTTTTTTGTATGTTTTTTCTACTTGTTTTTCTAAATATTCATCATCTTTTGAAACTAATTGTGACATACGATTTAATGTAGTTATAATATTAGGGTTAAATTCTTTTTCTATAAAAGGTATTAATTCATTTCTTACTTTATTTCTTCTATATATATTTTCACTGTTTGTTTTGTCTATTTTTGGTTCTAAATTTTGCTTTTCACAGTATTCTTCTATTTCTTTTCTGGTAAGTTCTATTATTGGTCTTATAAATTTGTTTTCTCTTTTTATTTCTATTCCTTTTATGCCAGATAGTCCTGTTCCACGAATTATATTCATTAAAATCGTTTCCGCATTGTCATTTGCTGTGTGTGCTGTAGCTATTTTGTTTGCTTTACATTTTTTAGCAACTTCATCAAAAAAGGAATATCTAAGTTTTCTGCCAGCTTCTTCTGTTCCAATTTTGCTTTCTTTTGCTAGCTCTTCCACTTTTTCTTTTCTTACATAGCATGGAATATTATTCTTTTTGCAAAATTCTTGAACATATTTTGTTTCTTCGTCTGCTTCTACTCTAATTCCATGGTTTATATGTGCTACTACTAATTTGCAATTTATTTTTTGCATTTTATTTAGTAAAATAAGCACATTTAGTAAAGTCATAGAGTCTGGCCCACCAGACACACCTATAACAATAGTATCTCCATTTTCAATTAACTCATACTTTCTAATTGTTTCCAATACTTTTTCTTCTAACATTTTTCTTTCATCCTCAACTATATAAATTGATTAATTCCTTTCTACTTTTATTTTTTGTTATTAGGCATTTGAGGTTAGACGTTTATTTTTTTAATTCGCCTAACCTCTTACTTTTTATTCTCTATATTTTTCTATATTTGCAAATTTTGTATAATTTCCAAGCCATAATAGCTCTACTGTTCCTGTTGAACCTGAACGGTGTTTTGCAAGTATTACTTCTGCAATATTTTTCTTTTCGCTATCTTCATTGTAATAATCATCTCTATACAAGAACATAACAATGTCGGCATCTTGCTCTATAGCTCCAGATTCACGAAGGTCTGAAAGCATAGGCCTATGGTCTGGACGTTGTTCTGGCGCTCTGGATAGCTGCGATAGTGCTATTACTGGCACATTTATTTCTTTTGCTAATATTTTTAAAGAACGGCTAATTTCTGAGATTTCTTGTTCACGTGAAGAACCTTTTTTGCCTGAACCTTGTACTAATTGCAAATAGTCTATTACAACTAGCCCAATGTTTTGCTCTAATTTTAATTTTCTACATTTTGCTCTTATTTCCATTATAGAAATACCTGGAGTATCATCTATAAATATCTTAGATTCAGATAAGGTTCCTGAGGCTTGCGCTAATTTTGCCCAATCTTCATCATCAATTTTACCTGTTCTTACTTTGTTGCTATCTACCATTGCTTCACTACATAAAATACGGTTTACCATTTGCTCTTTTGACATTTCCAAGCTAAATATTGCAACTGGTGTATTTCCGCGTGTTGCCGCATATGAAGCTATGTTTAATGCAAATGCAGATTTTCCCATAGCAGGTCTTGCAGCCACCAATATTAAGTCTGAATTGTGAAGTCCTGCGGTTTTGTAGTCTAAGTCTGCAAAGCCTGTTGGCACACCTGTTATATGTTGTTTTTGGTTGTATAATTGCTCCAATTGAGTAAATGTATCTACTAATATATCTTTAATTGAAGAATATCCTTTTTGATTTCTTGACTGAATCGTGTCAAAAATTTTCTTTTCTGCCTGGTCCATTAAAAAGTCTACTTCTTGTGTTTCATCATAACCTAATTTTATTATTTCGTTAGCTGTTTTTAATAAGCTACGAAGTAATGATTTTTCTTCTACGATTTTTATATATTTATCTACGTTTGCAGTAGTTGGTACTTTATCTGGAAGCTGAGCCAAATATTCTAGTCCTCCAACTGCTTCTAAACTTCCCATTGATGAAAGTTCTGATTTTAAAGTGATAATATCGACTGGCTCAGCTCTATTGTATAAATTTAAAATGGCACTATATATTGTTTTATTGTCTTCTCTATAAAAATCTTCTGGTTTTAATACCTCTATTGCAGAAATTATAGCATCTTTATCTGTAAGCATACTTCCTATTACTGCTTGTTCTGCTTCTGTATCGTGTGGTGGTACTTTTCCTACTTCCATAATATTCTCCTTTTTTAGCTAATACGAATAGTAAACTAATAGGGACGAGGCATTTTAGTTTAACATAGTTTTATGTAAAGGACAAAAGTGACCCGTCCCCAAATGTCCTTTAGCTTGCAACAACTTGAACTTTTAATTTTCCTATTATTCCTTCATATAGTTTAATGTCTACTGTTGTTATTCCTAATACTTTTATAGGTTCATTTATCATTATTTTCTTTTTGTCTATTTCTATTTTATATTGTGCTTTTAGATTTTCTGCTATTTCTTTTGCTGTAACTCCACCAAATATTCTGCCACTTTCTCCTGCTTTTACTTTTAAAACTAAGGTTAAATTTTTTAATTTGTCTGCTATTTTTAGTGCTTCTTCCTTTTCTACATCTTTTCTATATTGATTTGATTCTTGTTTTGATTTTAAATTTCCTAAATTTCCTGCATTTGCTTCTACTGCTAATTTTTTAGGGAATAGATAATTTCTTGCATATCCATCGTTTGCATTTATAATTTGGTCTTTTTTTCCTACTCCTTTTATATCTTGTAACAATATAACTTTCACTTTGTTTACCTCCTTAATTGGCATACTTTTACTTTAGTTTGATATTTCTGTAAAATATTCGTTTATTCTAATTATTAATTCTTGTTTTACTTCTTCTATACTCATGCCTTCTACTTGCGCACCTGCTAGTGTTATATGGCCTCCGCCACCTAGCTTTTCTAATATTACTTGAACATTTATATCTCCTATTGAACGGCCGCTTATACAAATTTTGTTTCCTAAGTTTCCTATAACAAATGATGCTGTAATATCACTTATTGTTAAAAGTTCGTCTGCTGCTTTTGCACAAATAATTCCTGTATCTGGTTCTTCTTTTTCGTACATTGAAATTCCTATTGTATCATTTACTATTTCTGCATTTGCAACTATTTGTGATATTTTGTTATAGGTTTCTAAGTCGCTTTGGAACCATTTTTTTACTTTTATAATGTCTACTCCACATTTACGTAAGTATGCTGCTGCTTCAAATGTTCTTACACCTGTTTTAAATGTAAAATTTTTAGTATCCATCATAATTCCTGCATATAGTCCTTCTGTTTCTATTTGAGTTAATTTTATTTCTTGTTCTGAATATTCTAATAGCTCTGTTACTAGTTCACACGCTGAAGATGCATATACTTCATGGAAGGTTAGTAATGCGTTTTCTATAAAGTCTGTTCCTCTTCTATGGTGGTCTATTATTACTATTTTGTTTGTTTTTTGTAAAAGTTCTGGTACATCCACATAGCTTGTTTTATGTGTATCTACTACTACAAGTAAACTATTTTCATTTATCTTTTCTATAGCTTCTTCTTTTCCTATAATAGCCTTTTGATATTCTTCTTCCTGTTTTGCTGCTTGCATAAATGCATCTAAAGCTGCTCCCGCTGGTGTGCTTACTATATATGCTTTTTTTCCTATTGTTCTTGCTAGTCTATATACTCCTAAGCTTGCTCCCATTGCATCTATATCGCTATTTGTATGTCCCATTATAAATATATCTTCTGCTTCTTCCATTAGCTCTTGCAATGCATTTGCCACAATTCTTGCTTTTACTTTTGTTCTTTTTTCTAGTTCTTGAGCTCTTCCTCCGAAAAATACATATTTGCCTTCTTTACGTAGTATAGCTTGGTCTCCACCTCTACCTAGTGCAATATCTATCATTGCTTGTGCTGTTTTATATTTTTCATAGTTTGAATTTTCTTCTGTAGCTATTGCTATGCTTAGTGTTGACTGAACTCTTCCCGGACTATCTATTTCTTTTATTTTGTCTAATATATTAAATTTATTTTCTTCTAGTTGTTTTAAATATTTTTGTTGTAATAATAATACAAATGTATCCCTTTCTGATTTTATAATTAGTCCTTCAAAAGTTGCTGCCCAATCATATAAATTTTTTTCTATTTGTGCTGTTAGTATTGGCTTTTCTTCGTCTGAAAGTCTTTGCATTATTTCGTCGTAATTGTCTATCATAATAATTCCTATGCATAATTTTGAATTATTATATTTTTGTTCTAATAACACATTTTTTGTTTCATCTATAAAGTATAGTGTTGTCATATATTCCTTTTTTTCTGGTGTTTCTATATATTCTCCAACAACTTTATATGTTTTATTTCCTATTTTTACTTGTTTTAAGATTAAGTCTTTTAATTCTTTTTTGTCTTCTTTGCTTCCATTTTCAAGCTCTAGTTTTATTTCTTTTACTATGTTGTTTAAATGCGTGCTTATGTCCACATTTGCAAATTCATGTATGAATTTTGAACTTTTCCAGATAATATTTCCATCTGTTTCTATTATTACTAGTGGAAATGGTGAATTTATTAATGTACTTTTAGCTGCTGTATCTACTGTTAGCGTTAAATCTTTTATATGTGCTGAAAGCTCCGCCTTTCTTTTATTATTGGTCCAATATGCATACATTATAATTAATGCATATCCAATAATCCCCGGTGTGATAAAGCGCACCTCATATATGCATAATGTAATTATTAATATAGCTATTATTACTAAATATATTTTTGTTTTTGATACTAGTTTGTCAAAAATTTTTCTACTATTATTATTAGACATAAATTTCTCCCTTTTTTTCATTATATCACAGTATCTATTTTACTCTTTTTTAGGGCTTTTGTCAAATTGATGACATTTGATTTTTAGACTAAAAGCCTTACCAAAACTATATTTACAGCTTTTAACATTATTATACCCAAAAAAGCCAATTTGCTTTAATGCAAATTGACTTTTTTTATTTATTCTTCTACATTAGCTACTTCTTCTTGCTCTGTTTTTTCTTCTTCTGGTTCGCTAGTTTCTACTTGTTCTGTGCTAATGTGTATATTTCTATATTTTGCAAGTCCTGTACCTGCTGGGATTAATTTACCAATAATAACATTTTCTTTTAATCCTATTAATTCATCAACTTTACCTTTAATAGCTGCTTCTGTTAATACTCTTGTTGTTTCTTGGAATGATGCTGCAGATAAGAAGCTATCTGTTGCAAGTGATGCTTTTGTAATTCCAAGAAGTACACGTTTTCCTGTTGCAGGACGTTTTCCTTCTTCGATTGCTTTTTTATTTATATCTTCGAATTCGTACATATCAACTAATGAGCCTGCGAACATTGGAGTATCTCCATTGTCTTCAACTCTAACCTTTTTAAGCATTTGTCTACCAATAACTTCAATGTGCTTATCGTTGATGTCAACACCTTGGTTTCTATATACTTTTTGAACTTCTTGTACTAGGTAATTGTAAACTCCTTCTGGACCTTTTATTGCAAGTAATTCATTAGGGTTTATTGAACCTTCTGTTAGTGGCTGACCTGCAAGTACTTCTTCTCCGTCTTTTACTTTTAGTTTAGAACCAAATGGTATAACATAGCTTCTGCTATCATCTTTAGATGTAACTGAAATCGTTTTTCTCTTCTTGTCTTCTGCAATTTTAACTATACCATCTATTTCTGCAACTATTGCAAGTCCCTTTGGTTTTCTAGCTTCAAATAATTCCTCAACCCTTGGAAGACCTTGTGTAATATCGGCAACACCGGCAACACCACCAGAGTGAATAGTTCTCATTGTAAGCTGTGTACCTGGCTCACCAATAGATTGAGCTGCTATAATACCTACAGTTTCACCAATGTTTACTTCTTCACGGTTAGATAATGCCATACCATAACATTTAGAACATACACCATATTTTGTTCTACATCCAAATACGCTACGTACTCTAACTTCTTCTATTCCAGCTTCTGCTATTTTGTCTGCTATTTTGTCTGAGATCATTGTATTTGTATCTACTATTATTTCTCCTGTTGTAGGATTTTTAATATCTTCTAATGGGTAACGTCCTATTAATCTTTCTTGTAAGCTTTCAATTACTTGGTTTCCATCTTTTATAGCTGTTAATGTAATTCCATCATGTGTACCACAATCATGCTCTCTAACAATAATATCTTGAGATACGTCAACTAATCTTCTTGTTAGGTATCCAGAGTCAGCTGTTCTTAAAGCTGTATCTGATAGACCTTTACGAGCACCATGGGCAGAGATAAAGTATTCTAGAGCATCTAGACCCTCTCTGAATGATGATTTAATTGGTATTTCGACTGTTTTACCAGTTGTACTAGCCATAAGTCCACGCATACCTGCGATTTGTTTTAATTGGTCTAAGTTACCACGGGCACCAGAATCAGACATCATGAACATTGGGTTTAATGGTGTAAATGTATCTTTCATTGCATTTTTTACATCATCTGTTGCTTTTTCCCAAATCTTAATTACTGATTGATATCTTTCATCTTCAGTAATTAAACCACGTTTGTATTGTTTTAATACGTTGTCTACATCTGCTTGTGCTTTTGCTAATATTTCTTTTTTAGCTTCTGGTACTTTAATATCTTCTATAGATACTGTAATACCACCTGTTGTTGAGTATTTGAAACCTGTTGCTTTAATATAGTCTAATAATTCTGCTGAACGATTTAATCCATATTTGTTGATACTCTTTTCAATTATTTTTCCTAATTTTTTCTTATTAACAACAAAGTTAATTTCTGGTTCAAAATCATTTTCTGGGTTTGTTCTATCTACAAATCCTAAATCTTGTGGAATACCTTTATTATATATAATTCTACCAACTGTTGTTTCCACTTTTCTATGTTTTTCTTTTCCTTCTTCGTCAATTTTACTCATACGAACTGCTATTTTGGCATGCATACTTACTTCTTTGTTTTCATATGCAATTATAGCTTCTTCTGGAGATGAGAAGTAATTTCCTTCTCCTCTTTCCCCTGGAACTTCCATTGTTAAATAGTAACTTCCTAATATCATATCTTGTGTAGGAACTGTTACTGGTTTACCATCTTGTGGTTTTAAAAGGTTATTTACAGATAACATTAAATATCTTGCTTCTGCTTGTGCTTCTGGTGATAAAGGTAAATGTATAGCCATTTGGTCACCGTCGAAGTCAGCGTTGAAGGCTGTACATACTAATGGGTGTAATTTTATAGCTCTACCTTCTACTAAAACTGGTTCAAATGCTTGAATACCAAGTCTATGAAGTGTTGGAGCACGGTTTAACATTACTGGATGGTCTTTAATTACTTCTTCTAGTATATCCCATACTTCTGGGCGTAATCTTTCTACCATTCTTTTTGCATTTTTAATGTTGTGTGCAATTCCTCTTCCTACTAATTCTTTCATAACGAAAGGTTTAAATAGCTCTACAGCCATTTCTTTTGGAACACCACATTGATATAGTTTAAGTTCTGGACCTACAACTATAACTGAACGTCCTGAATAGTCAACACGTTTTCCAAGTAAGTTTTGACGGAAACGTCCTTGTTTACCTTTAAGCATATCTGATAAAGATTTTAAAGGTCTGTTTCCAGCACCTGTTACTGGTCTACCACGTCTTGAGTTATCTATTAGAGCATCTACAGATTCTTGAAGCATTCTTTTTTCGTTTCTTTTAATTATTTCTGGTGCTCCAAGTTCTATTAATCTTTTTAAACGGTTATTTCTGTTTATAACTCTTCTGTATAAATCATTTAAGTCTGATGTTGCAAATCTACCACCATCTAATTGAACCATTGGTCTTAATTCTGGTGGGATAACTGGTACAACGTTCATTATCATCCATTCAGGTCTATTTCCTGATAATCTAAATGATTCTACTGTATCTAATCTTTTTATTAGTTTTGCTTTCTTTTGCTCACTTGCTGTTTCTAATTCTTTCTTTAATTGTGCAGATAATTTGTCTAAATCTATTTCCTTTAATAGTTTTTCTAATGCTTCTGCTCCCATTTCTGCTTTAAAGCTTCCAAAACCGTATTTTTCAACAGCTTCATGGTATTCTTTTTCTGTTAAGACTTGACATTTCATTAATCCTGAAGTGCCTTTATCTGTTACTATGTAAGATGCAAAATATACTATTTTTTCTAGGTTTCTTGGTGAAATATCAAGCATTAAAGCTATTCTTGATGGAATACCTTTAAAGTACCAAATATGAGCTACTGGAGCTGCAAGTTCGATGTGTCCCATTCTTTCACGTCTTACTTTTGATTTTGTAACTTCTACACCACATC
>OLNW01002942.1_pt1 | contig 13806 bp, 6 predicted proteins | sample 1672121 | NCBI WGS metagenome assembly OLNW01 (sample SAMEA3136648, study PRJEB25190) | human gut metagenome
AATATAATTATTAAAATTAAACTTACCGCCTGGTCTAGCCAAGACATACTCCACTGAAGTTCCCTCCATCCCACTATTCCGTAAGGATGTAGCCACATTCAGCTTCAACGCTATATTTCATGCTCATCTATTATATAATGTTTTTTACATAAAGTCAATACTTTTGTCATAAAAAGTTAAAAAAGGCAAAGTGTGGTATTTCACACACGTTTTGCCTTTACTATATATCTTTGTGTATTAATACGATAAGGATGACAAGTTATTAATGTTATAATGTCCTGTCCTTCCTGTATTTCCAATTCACTAATATCATCTGGGTTAATAATTTTAGTTTCATAAACTTCGTAAGTAAGTTCTTCTTTAAAATTACGAATGCGAATTTTATCTCCGACCCCAATTTTATCTATATATCTAAATAATGTTGCTTTTCCATATCCCCTATGTGCTGCAATTACACTATTTGTATTTACTCCGCCTATTGGATAAGAAGTTTCTGTAAGATGTACTGCTCCTTTTTTCATATTCGCCGTGTTGGCACCTAATAATATTGGAACTTCTATATTTATTTTAGGAATACTTATATACCCAATAACATTATTCTCAATTCCATATTCACTTAAGTCTATTGCAGATTGCTCATATGAAAATGGATCTACTAATTTGTTTTGTTTTTCTTCATATATTTTTTGATTTTCTTCTTGTAATTTTTTATAAAGCTTATCTAAAATATTTTCGTTCTGCTCATCTGTTATTTTTACAACAAATTTTTCTTTTTCTGTTTCAACATTCTTTTCATATATATAATTACTTGCACTAGGAAAACAAAGTAATATTGTTCCTATTAAAATAAACAAAATTGCTACTATAATTAAAATCTTTCTTTTATTCATCGCTCTTTTTGCTCCTTTTAATAATTATTCCCACAATTAAAGTAGTAATTACAACTATTATCAGTATTACTGTACCTATTTGTATTCCTGTTAGATAATATTGTTTATTGTTTTTCTTAGTTTCTACATTATTTATAGTATTAGAATTATTGCTAGCTTCTGTAGTATTTCCATTATTTTCTATATAATCCTCATATTCCACTCTTTCAGCTTTAACTAATAATCTATGTGAATTTACACCATATGGTGTACAAGTAACAAGTGTTACCAAATCTTCTCCACTTGTTATCCTTAATTCGTCTATATTATCTGGAAGTACGACTTTTATTTCATATACTTTATATGTTAATATATCATTTAATACATGAATATAAAATATATCTCCTACTACAAGTTCATCAAGTCTTGTAAACAATTCCGCATTTGGCAACCCTGTATGTCCTGTTAATACTGAATGAGTAGAATTTCCTCCAATTGGCACTGATGTATTTTGAATATGTCCAACTCCTTTTTCTAACACTTCTTCACTTGTACCATGATAAATAGGTAAGTCAACTAAAATCTTAGGAATTTGTATGTAGCCCATTATTCCATCTTCAGAAAGATTTAATACTTCTTTATAATTTTCTGGCAATGCATAACCACTTCCAAAAACAAATGGGTCATGTACTGGGTCTCCAGATAAATTTTCATTATATGTTTGGGCCTTTTCTTTTTCTTTTTTTATTGAATCTTCTCCTATGCCAGCAACTATTTTATCATAGTTTCGTATTGCTTCTACATGATTTTTTTCTGCAAAATAGTTACTTATACTAGGATATAGAAATATTCCTGTTCCTACTATTATAAATATAATGGCAATTATTAATAATATTTTTTCGCTTTTCATCTTTCCCTCTTTGAAAATATAGGACGGTCTATAATGGCCGTCCTATTTTTTATTGTTTTTGTAAATTCTTCTTTTTGTTTGCTATTACCAATAATAAAATTCCTAAACCAACAAATACAATTCCTCCTGCAACAAATGCTACTGTTCCTGCCCCACCTGTTACTGGTAGTTGGAAACCTTTTGTATTTGTAAATGTTAATTTGTAAATTCCTGTTGTTCCTTCTTCATCATCTAAAGCTCCATCTAAATTGTCATCTTTTATTGTTATTGTTTTTATTTCTGTTGCTATATTATATCCATCTGATGATTTCGTTTCTTTTAATTGGTATGTTCCAACATTCAAACCATTTATATATAATTTACCATTATCATCTACAACTAATTTTGTTGTTGCACCAACATCTGATTGATTTGCTTGATAATATACTCCATCAACTGTTTTTACAAAGTATAATTTTGTTGAATCACTAGATAATTCAAATTCTGCACCTTTTAAAGCTTCTCCAGTTGTTTTATCTGTTTTTGTGATTTCTGCACCATATGTAAATACTTTGTTTCTTGTTTCTTGTGTTTGTGAGCTTGTTGTGTCATATGGGTTATTGCTATATGTTAATGTTGCTGTATTTGAATTTCCAGCACCTCCAACATTTGTTGAAGCTCCAGCTGTTAATTTTGCACTATAAGTAACTTTTACTTTGTCATAGTTTTTAATTTGATCATATTTTAAGTCAATATCAAATGCTGTATTTCCTGTTGCTGTAAGTGTATAGTCTGTTGTTTCTGTTAATTGAACTGGTGTTGCTGAACCTTTTTGTCCAAAAACTTTGATTGTTGCTTTGTCTACTGTTAATCCATTGCTTAATGCATCACTTATTTTATAAGATTTTGATAAGCTTCCTGTAGCATATGTAGGAATATCTGCTACAATTGTGAATGATATTGTGTCTTTTGTGCTATAATTATCTTTTGTTTTTGTTTCATCTGTAACTGTTTTTGTGATTTGTGGTTTTGTTGCTTTTACTGTTACTGCCATTGAATCTGGTAACTTCCACTCTTTTGTTGTATTATCGAATTCTGGTGTTAAGTTTATTACTGATGGTGTATAAACCATATATCCATTTTCAATTAAAATCAAATATGTTCCCATTTCACATCCTGTGAATGTAACACTTCCTGTTAATTTTTCATCTGTAACAGGATATGATGCTGTTCCTGTTACTGTTTCTGTTTTAGCAGTTAATGAAACTGTTCCTCCTTTTATAGCTGCTGATAATGCACTATAAAATACTTTTGCTTCATCTGAATTACTTGTTACATTTTTGTAAAAGTTTTCTGGGTTTGAATATGCTGAATAATTAGCCTCTACCCATGTTTTTACATTGCTATTCCATGTATATGGTACAGCTTGTGGTTGGTCAACTGTGTAATCATAATTAACTGTTGTTAATTGATATGCTGATACTTTTGCTCCTGCTTCTATTCCTGAAACAATAATGTCTTTTGTGTTTGTTGTAGTTGTAATACTCGCATATGCTGGCAATTTTAGGTTCATTAGCATTAAAACTGTTACAATAGCTATAACTATTGCTTTAAAACTTGTTTTCTCCTTCATTTGTTTATTCTCCTCTTCCTTTTATTTCTCGCATTTATTAAAATGCATTTTTTTGCTCCTGCTAAAACTCCTAAAGTAACTCCAATAGATAATACCACTATTCCTATTTGATAATAGTTTTTCAATCCAAAGCCTCCACTTGTAGGGAAATTATAGTATTCCTTATTTGGAAGTAATAATTTTCCATCATCTGTTTTTATCATTGCTGGTGGATTTCCTACTGCATTTATTTTTAATGGTGTTCCATTAATAGTAACTATTGAAGTATCTGATGTGTCATATGTTCCAGTAACAAATTGAATTTTCCATTGTCCATTTGGAATCATTCTTCCTTCTGCTGATTTTATTTCTACTAATCTGTATTCTTTATCTATTGGTAATTCTTCTAGTTTTAGAAGTCCTGTATTTGATGATGCATATGTTCCAACTAGTTTCCAATCTGAACTTACATTTTGAGTATCTATCAAATTATCTGTTGCTGTTGTTCCTATAAATTGATATAGATTAAATTGTGTATCTGCTAGAGTTTTTTCATGATTTTCTTCTGCTACTTTTGTTATTCTTATATCAGCAGTTTTTATTTTGTAATAATAAGTTACTTCTGTATCTTCTTGTATTGTTCCTGTAGCATTTTCTGGTGTTCCTACCAATTCATAAATTGAGTAGTCTATTTTATCTTCACTTGCTTGTAAAGTTGTATATTCTGCACCTTTTTTCAAATCTTTTGTTAGCTCATCTGCTACTTTTTCTCCTGTTGTTGAACCTTTTAAAGGAACTGATTCATTTGTTCCATCTATATAATGATGTACTGTTAATGTATATGTTTTTTCTTTGTAATAATAGTTTATTACTTGTTTTGTTCCTTCTTCGTATGTTCCTTTATAATTGTCTGGAATATAATAATCAGCTGGATTTAATCCGTCTGGAATATTATCTCCATAATAATCTGCGTTTGTTATTATTACATATTCTATATCTGTGTCTGGTGATGTTTCATAATTTGCTCCTACATCTCCTGTACTTGTCTCTGTTTCTGCAACTTTAGTTGTTGTTGTTCCTCCATCTTTTGTCCATAAGAAGTGGTTTACTTCTATGTTAGATACTGTATTACTAAATTGTACGATTATATGCTTGTCTTCCCTTACATCTTCAAATATTGGTAATGTTACTGTTCCATCATCTGCTGTTGTAAAGTTTGTATATTCTTTGCCATTTATTGTTATACTGTTTATTACATATTTTGCATCTGGGGTTATTTTTATTGTTTGTGTAGAGTCTTTTCCATATTCTACTTTTTCTACATAACGAATACCATCTTTTGTGTATTCTACCCCATCTACTGTTACACCTGTCTGACCGTCTATGTCTCCTCCAAATACATTATTGTTTTTCTTTACTTCTGTTGTTATTTTAAAGTTCTTAATTTTATTTTCTACTTCAAGTCTTTGAGCTTCTGGAACTGATGCCCCTGATGCTCCTAGTTCAATTACAAATGCTTCTGAATTTCCAACTCTTGTTAACATTTTCTCTTTTGGTGTTGGATCATCTTCACTTCTTTCTATTTCACAATTTGTAGCACTTAATGTTGAAGAATTGAAAAATCCTCCTGCTACCAATGCTCCATTTTTAGTTTCTGTTACTGTTGTTACACCATCATAATCATCACCATATAATCTGCTTGAATATTCAACTTCATTTTTAGAATTTAATTTTATTACATATCCATCACATGCATTATCTCCAAGTTCCTCGTCAAATGCTGTTCCATCTGTTCCTGCTGTATCTTTTGAATAATACCATCCTCCAAATAGTATTCCCCCATCAGAGGTTACTTGTACATCTGAAACATATTCATCATATGTACCTGTTAGTTCATAAATTCTTGTTGAAGTTCCTGTTGATGTTACTTGATATATTCCTGCATCAAATTTTGTCCCAGTATAATTTACACCTGCAATAATATTTCCATCTGCAGAAGTATCTAAACTTGTTATTTTACTTACTAATCCACTCCCAATTGTAAATGCACTTTTTATAGATGAACCTGCTAAACTGTATAAACTTATATGTGCAGATGTAGATGAATTTGAAGCTACTGCAATTCCTGCAGAATATTCTGTTAAATCTGGTGCATCTTGATTATTTGTTCCTCCAATTGTTTGACTCCATTGATATACACCTGTATCTGAATATGATGTTACAAATGCATCTCTTTCTCCTGCGTTTGTCATTGTTCCTTTAACTTCTGTTCCTGCTCTATCATAGAAATTAAATGGTGAACTATAGTATTTTCCTGTTATTACATAATTTCCTTGACTTGTTTCTATTACTGATTGAATTTCATCATCATATGTTCCACCAATTCTTAAGCCCCATTGATAATTTCCGTTTGCGTCTAACTTTAATAAAATCGCATCTTTTTGTGATAATTCTGTAGTTGATGTTCTTGAAATTTCAGTTATTACATTTCCATCATATTTTATAGAATTACTTTCTGCATATCCTACTGCTACATATCCTCCATCTGATGTTTGAATAACCTTACTTAATGAATCATCATCTTCTCCTCCGAAAGTTTTCGTCCAAAATACTTTTCCATCTGAGTCATATGAAATTATTAATCCATCATTATTTCCTTCTGATGTTTTGTCTACTACTCCATCGTTATCTACATCTATTCCGTCTGTTGCTCCTGCAACAACATCTGCAGAATATTTAGAGAATGAACCTACTGCTATTACTCCACCATTTTTTAGTGGTGCCACAGAATTTACATAGTTCCATCCTTGTCCTGTTAATCCTGTTACCCAATCAAAAGTTTCTGCTTTTGATGCTCCTATTCCAAAGTAATATGTTCTATCTGCTTCATTTTCTGGCAATATATATCTATCATCTGTATATACTTCTATTGCTTTATATAGTCCTTCTGGTAAATTGGCTGTTATTTGTCCATTTGAGTCTGTTGTTATTGCATAATAACCTGTTTTTTCTACTGGTATTTGTTCAAATCTAATATTCCTTACAAATGCTGCATCAAGACCGCTATTTCCAGAACCGTCTTTTCTATAAGTAAATTCTATTTTATATTTTCCTGGTCTTAAATCTAATGATACATTTAGAAATTTCAAACTTTCATAAACAGTCCCATAATTTGTTCCACCTATTTTAGTCAAAGTTCCAGTTCCACTAACAGCTCTATTAGTATTTAAATCTGTAATTGTATAATACACATAATCATAACTTACACTTTCCGATGATACAGACCAATCAAATTTAAGAGTTACAGATTGCTGTAAATCTATTTCATTAGATGTTAATGTTGTGGTTGTACTTGCTTGATGATAAATTCCTGTACTCTCCCAAGTTCCATCATCTCTTTGTGTCCATTGATATGTTCCAGTTGAAGATAATGTTATATCAGGAACTGGCAATTGTGTTGGTGTTGTATCAAAATATTCCCCAACGATTTTTCCATCTGAACCTTTTACATAATTTCCTTTCGTATCTGTAATTTTAAATCTAGTTCCTGCAATTGGAACTTTTGGGCTTGATGTTCCATTTTGATAATATTTATAAATTGAGAAGATTTGTCCATCTTCAACACCAATTTGGATTACTGGTGTTGAAGAACTAGCATCTTTAATATTTAAATCCTTTTCAGATGTATCAGAATCAGCTTGTGTAATTGTTCTAATTACCGATTCTCCATCAAGAATTTGTATTTTCAATGTTCCATTTTCTCTATATGCTTTAAACTTAAGTTCAGTAGCATCCAAAGAATATCCCTCTGGTGCATAAATTTCTTTTATTGTATATTCACCTGTTATATATTTTCCGTCAACATATTCATACAAGTCATTAATTGTAAGTATTCCATTGGCATCTGTTGTATAAACTTTTCCGCCTGTTTTTATTCCTTCACCTGTAATTAAGTATTGTGCTCTTTCTAGTGTCTTGTCTTTTCCATTAGAATCTTTTTCATCTTTTGCATACTTAGTCAATTGTAAACTATATGTTGGTATTTTTTCATTTTGTAAATTCAAATTAATTGTAGGTATTTCATCTACTGTAGTTATTTGCTTTGTCTTTGTTGAACCATTATCTATATATTTTAATTCAAATGTTCCAGCATTATTGGTTATTGTAAATTTAATTGGTGTTTGTGGTATATAATATTTATCTGCTTTTATCTCTTCTAAAGTATATTCTTTGTCTAAGAATAATCCAGCAGTATTAATATTGCCATTTTTATCTGTTGTTAATATTTCACCATCTTTGCCTTCTCCAGTTAATCTAAATTTAACATTTTTTAATGCTTGTCCTACTGTATTTGTTTTATTTATAGCAAGTTTCGCTTTTACTTCATCTTGTATTTTTACTTGAATTTTATAATCTTTTCCATCAGTTGGAGGTATTACCTCATCTGCCTTTACTGTGCCATAAATTAAATTTAAATGTGAGCTCTCTTTTTCCTTGCTTGGATATGTCAAATACAAACTTTCTGAACCATCTTCATTTATTTTTGTATATGTATAAAATCTTATTTCTTCTTCGTTTAATACATAGTCATCTGTTGTTTTTAATTCTTTTATTGTATAATATCTTTCTACATATAAACCAGTAATTACAATTTTACCATCTTGGTCTGTTACTTTTATTGTACTTGTATCTACTCCATCTTCTGTAACCACAAATGTTATTCCTTGCAATGTTTTAGTTGAATCTTTTTGATATTTTACAATTTCTAAATCATATTGTTTTGCAATCATAAAGCCTAATTTTGCAGAACCTGTTGAAGTATAATACAATCCTTCTTCTGTGTTTAATGCAAAATATATTGCATGTTCTGAATATGTAACTTCATTATAATCTACACCTTGTGGTAATTGAATTTCATATTCAAATTCTATTCTATCTCCTGATGCTAATTTGTGTGAATTGTCTAATACTATTAAATATGTTTTTATTTTTGTCCAATCTTGAACATCTTTAGCTAATGTCCAGCCATTTGATGCATCTGATAAATCTTGATTTGGTCTTTCTGCTGTTGAATAATATATTGTTACTTTATCTTTTATTGCATCTGTTAATGTGATAATTCCAGTATTGCTCATATATGCAGTAAATGTAGAACCTAAATCATTTCCACTTAATACATATTGATTTCCTTCAAATGGTACTACGCCAAGGATTTTTACATCTTGTATATCATATGTATAATTATTTGTTGCAGATACTGTAATATTTGCTGTTCTTTGGTCTTTATCTGTTTTTGCAACTCTTGGAGCTATAGTTACTCCACCTTCTTCTCCATAATTACTTCCTGTTTGTGTTGTATTTAAACTAGAACCTGGCTCAAATGTTAAAGAAGTTTCTCTATAGTTTACCCTCTCTGTTGTATTAGAATCTCCATCTATATCATATGTGTCTGCTCCTTTATAGTAATAGTCACATGCATTTTCATGTACTGCCCATAATTTTACTTGTTTTGTTGTTTTTGCAATTCTTGGATCTGGTGTTAAGTCACAATCTACTATAATATTAAATGTTTCTTCATTTGCACTTTGTGTTAAGATTTTTATATAATACTTTCCATTATCTTCATAAAGATCATATGCTGTTATTTTTACATTTTCATTATTTGTTGTTACCTCATTAATTTCAGATAAAATTATTTCACTTGGTAACTGTACTAAGAATATACCATTTTTCCATCCTTGTTCATTATATCCTGAAGTTACTGTTGATATTGTTATCTGTTGATGCTCTGCTGTTGCATGTGTTGAAATTGTATTCTCTCTTATTGAAATTGTTGCTATAGATGTTGGTGCTTCATATTGTGCTCTATTACTTGCTGTTGATTTATATAAATATGTTGTTTCTTCACTTGCATCTGTTTTTGGTTCTATCATATATCCATCTAAATAACTATAAATATATGATAAATTATCAAATTCCTCTCTTGTATAATTAGTAGTTATATATTCATCATCAAGTTCTTTAACATTATATACATAAAAGTAACTAGAAGCATTTGTACTACTTGTTTCTACTCTTATATGTTTTACTGGTGTCTCATATTTATATGGATTTGAAGATGTATATGTTTTCCAATCATTTGCTGTAAATGTTTTTAATAATGTATTTGTTTCTGCATCATAAACTTTTATCCAACCATCTAATTTTAGTGTGTCTGTTCCACTAAAATAAATTCCTGTATTTATTGTTATTTCTTCCATAGAATCGTATTTAGCAGATGTATTTAAAAATTGGTCTGTTTTTCCTGTTGTTTCATTCATTATTATTCCATCTGTAACACCATTTGTTCCTGTATATGCTCTCCATTGTACTATATATTTATCATCTGTTTCTTCAAATGATATACCATTATAAATATTAAGTGGTTTCTTCTTTGATACTACATAATCATAATATGGAGTTCCCATATATTTTCCTACATATACTGAAAATGATGGTGAATATGTTTGACTTATTTCTTGTTTTTTTCTCCATGTTGTTGTTACAACTCCAGTTGCCGTATTTGAAACATATGGATTTGTAAATCCATCACTCTCATTTGGATTGTTATATCCTTTGTTTATTGCTTCTACTGGAATTGCTAATTCAAAACTTGTTACATCTTCTCCTAATTCTTGATATGCTTCTGCAGGATATATTATTGTAAAATTAAATGTACTGTATTTAGTACCTGATGATGTATATGAATATGCATTTGAAGTTATCTTTCCATTTTCATCTATTATAGATGACTTAGTTGCTGTATATGTACTTGTTTCTGCATCATATGTATATGTTACATTTGTTCCAGATATTTTTACTGAGGTTGGCTTATATCCATTAAATTCTGGTATTGTTCCTGTTATTTCTGAACTTTCTAATAGCAGTTGATTTTTACTTTCGGCAGTTTTTATATCAAAATTTAATTCTAATCCTTCTTCTTTTAATAAAGAATTCATTTCTTTGATTTCAACTGTTTGAGTTTTAGGTGTTATTGATGCATCTACTTCTCCATACCAGTCTATTATAAATGACACTATTTTTGTAAATGTTTTTTCATTTCCACTACTATCTACATATGTTCCAGAAAATGTTACTGAATTTTCTTTGCTATAATTACTTGTATCATTTCCTATTGCAGATGTTTTATTATACGAATTTGAGTAATCACCTGAACGTACAGAACCCATTAATAATTTTTGTGTTCCATTTGTTATGTCCTTTAGTTTTATTTCTTTTGTATTTGTAGAAACATAATTTTCTTCAACTTCGTTGTCCTTTACTATTGATGTATTAAAATAAAAATTTTTTGAATTTATTGTTATTTTTCCATTTGTAAGATGTCCTTCTTCCGCAACACTTAAATTCATATATAATGTTGCTTGGCCTCCAACTTCATTACAAGTTCCTCTTATTGATTCTGCTATTCCATCTCCGTTTTTATCTTTTAAAAAGAATGCATCAAATTTGATTGTACTTATGTCTTTTCCATCAGTGTCTTTTATGGCATTGTCTCCATCTTTTACATCATCATATGCTTGCGTTCTTTCTAACTCTGGAGATAATATTGTTTTATTTATTTTTTTATTTGATATTATTGAATACATTCCTATTATTGTACTTACTGCTACTAGTATAATTACAATACTTATTATACTTTTTTTCGTAAGTTTTCTGTCTTTCATTTCTTTGTTGTTCCCCCTTTCTATTTCTTTCAAAGTTTTTCTTATGTTTCAGTGCTGTATCAGGTTACAGCGTTTCAGGATACCAAACTACTTTATCCAAAGTACACTACGACAACCGTATAAGTTGCTGGCGGCGTAGTACGGATAGCCGTTGCTTGCGGTCAGATGCTGGAGCGTTGCTGGTGTTGTAGTTGTCGTAATCGCCACCACGTCTGACCCTTTGGTCAGTAGAGTAGGCCTCTGTAGTCCAATCCCACATATTTCCAGCCATATCATATATGTTATTTGCTTTTGTATATTCTGCACTTCCTGCTGGAATTCTTGTATTTGTGCTTTGGGCTTTAGTTTCCGTCATCAAAGGCATCTCTGCATTCTTAGCTATGTAATTAAATGTTGCATCAAAATAATTTCCCCATGTAATTGAATTAATGCTAACTAATTGATATGTTAGTGTTGTTCCATCAGATATAGTCGCTCCAGATTTAACCAACCATTCCAATGTTTCATCCCACAAATTTCCAAATATCATTGATGTTTTTACATCTGTGTTTGTTCCTTTTAGTGTTAAACATTTCTTATACATTGTATACCAGTTCTGACTAGCTATTTTAGTATCCATTTTTCTTACCACCGCTATTCCACTTAATCCTCCTGTTTCATATCTGCCTATATAAAATCCTCCATATTTTTTTATGCTTTCTATTATTTCATAGTAATTTTGTTCTAATTCTTGAGCCAACATTTCATACCTTGTTTCTCCTAAACCTGAACTATGCATATATGAGTAACCATCATGATCATATCTTGAACTAATTTGCAAAACATTTGGTTCTCTATAGTATGTCTGGCTTGTTATACTCATTATTCCATTTGTTTCTGTCCAATTGTTTGATGTTCTTCCCGTACTATAAAACCTATATAGCTTTCCCCATATTTTTCCTTTACTGTCTACTCCATATATTCTAGATGGGTCATCTACTGGTACCCATACATATTGATTTCTTGTTTTTTGCAAATTAAATATGTTTATTTCTTCTTGAGTTGGAACTGTGGTATCTGTAGTTGTGCCGTCATTAGTTGTAGTATCATTTGTTGTGGCATCGAATGTATTTACATCAACATTGGCATCTTGCACAATATTACTTTCAGGCATATTTTCATTTATTACAACTAAATCATCATCAAATGCTGGTTCATCTAATTTTTCATTTATTACAACTAAATCATCATCAAATGCTGGTTCATCTATAGCTACATTGCTTTGAGTACTTTTACTGTCTACTAAAATTGTACTCCAGTCCACATCTCCTTCATAAATAACAAATCCTTTACTTGCTGTTGTTTCTCCTTCTATTTTTGAGGCACTATATCCTTTTGGAACTGGTACTTGTATTACATTTCCATCTGCGTCTGTCTCATTTACTATATTTCCACTTTCGTCTTTTAATGTGCTATTTACATATGTCACTCTTTCATTTGCAGCTTGAGTATCATTATTCATTTTTTTATTTTCATCTGCAGCAATTATTGTTGTTATTACTTTTACTGATGTTACTGTTATAATTAATACTATTATTGCTATTATTACTGCTACTGTTGCACTTAAATTTAATTCTATTACTTTTGGCTCTCCCGTATTTTTATTTACTTGTTTTTTATCCATAAAAAATCACCCTTCATTTGTATTTTTTTTGCAATTATTTTTAATCTCATATCGCTTCCTTTATTTAATCATATTAGCATATTTTTTTCAAGTTTTTTTACGACTTTTTTCGAGGAATTTTTCGGTAATTTGAGCATCAATTGGATAATATTATTTGAGTATTTTGTTAGCCAAATTTAACTAATAAATTTTCTTCGATAAAAAGCAAAAAAAAGACGGACTGTTTCTATATTTTACACAATCCATCTATACTTATTTTATACATTAATTTAATCTATTATTCTTCTTTTGTTAGTTCATTCAGTTCTTCCTTACTTAATCCTGTAGTTCTTGCTATTTTTTCAATAGGTATTTTTTCTTTTAATAACTTCTTTGCAACTTCTTTTATTCCTTTTCTTATACCTTCTTCTTCTCCTTCTTTTCTACCTTTTTTTATCCCTTCTGTTTCTCCTTCTTCTCTCGCAGTCAATAAAGCAGATTTTTCCTCCAGTTTTGACATTAACCTAATTTCAGCCAGTCTCTTAACTTCTGCATCCCCTGTTAATACTTCATAGTTCTCCATAGCTTTCTTTACATTTTTATTTTCTTTACTTGCCATTTATATTAAATTTCTCCCTTCATTATATCATTTCTTTGTTTTTAGTGATTTTTTCGTATTCTTTCTTTAATCTCTTATTCTTCTTTTGACAATTCCTTTAGTTCTTCCTCACTTAATCCTGTACTTTTTGCTATTTTTTCAATAGGTACTTTTTCTTTTAACAAATTCTTTGCAACTTCCTTTATTCCTTTTCTTATACCTTCTTCTCTCGCAGTCGATAAAGCAGATTTTTCCTCCAGTTTTGACATCAGCCTAATTTCAGCCAATCTCTTCACTTCTGCATCCCCTGTTAATACTTCATAGTTTTCTATAGCTTTCTTTACATTTTTATTTTCTTTACTTGCCATTTCTAACAAGTCACCCCTTTCCATGTCTAGAAAACAAAGCCACTGGTTTAGCGGATTAGTCATATCCGGATTTTGTTTTCTAAACTTACTTAACTCTATATAAT
>OLNW01002945.1_pt1 | contig 13800 bp, 13 predicted proteins | sample 1672121 | NCBI WGS metagenome assembly OLNW01 (sample SAMEA3136648, study PRJEB25190) | human gut metagenome
GTTTTTGTTCCTACTATTTTAGCTTTTCCATGGTCTTTTAAAGCTCCTGCTAATATTTCGGATGAACTTGCTGTATTTCCATTTGTTAATAATACTATTGGCATATTTATTATTGGTGCATTCTCAGATTTTTCTATTTCTTCTTTATTGTTTTTGTCAACTTCATATAAAACAACATCGTCTTTGTCTAATATGTAATCTGCTATTTGTAATGCTTCTGAAACTATTCCACCACCATTATTTCTTAGGTCTATTACTAATGATTTTATTCCTTTTTTTGAAAGTTCTTCGTATTTAGCTTTAAAGTCATCTGCTGTTCCTTCATCAAATGATGAAAATTCTATATATCCTATATTGTTTTCTAGTACTTTTCCTTCTACAGGATTTACTTTTATATTTTCTCTTGTTATTTCAAATGTTTTTGTTTCTGAATTTCTTAATATTTCTATTTTTACACTTGAGCCAACTTCACCTTTTATTTTGTTTGCAGCAACTGACATATCTTCAGCTGTATATGTTACATCATCTACTGCTACTATGTAATCTCCTGGCAAGATTCCAGCTTTTTCTGCTGGGCTTCCTTTTATTGGTGATAATACCATTATTTTATTTGCATCAGTATCTTTCGTCATGTATATTCCAATTCCAACAAAGTTTCCTGTTGCATCTTCTAAATAGTCTTTCATATCATCTTTTGAGATATATTCTGTATATTGGTCATCTAATCCTTCTATATAGCCTTTTATAGCTCCTTCTTTTAGTTTTTCTTCATCAACATCACCTAAAAAATATTTGTCAATTAATCTCTTGTATTTACTAAGTTCACTTGCTATATCTTGGTATTCACTTGATGTTGAGATTATTTTTTGACCTGAACCACTTTTTGTAAAGTATTGGTACATTCCTATTGTTGTAAGTAAAAATGTTATAAATACTACTAATATTACTAACATCACAACTTTGTAAATTTTAAATCTCTTTTTTTCTTCCATTTTATGCCTCCAAAATTTATAAATTGGGCAAAGGCCTAAAAGTCCCTGCCCATATATAATTGTATTTTATTCCATATTACTATATGTTTATTCTACATATAATTTGCTGGATTTACACGGCAAGTATTATAGTCATATGGTGCAACTCTTACTTCAAAGTGTAAATGTGCTCCTGTTGAGTGTCCACTATTTCCAGACCTCATTATTTGTTGTCCTCTTGATACTGTTTGGCCTTCTGAAACACATATTGAACCAGATGTACCATGAGCATACCATGTTTGTAATCCTCCTGTATGTTGAATTACTACATATGTACCATAACTATATGTTAAGTTTGCTGTTTTTATAACAACTCCTGCATCTGCTGCATATACTGGTGTTCCAGCTGGTACTCCATAATCTATTGCTCCATGATAAGAACCACTTGGATAATACATTCCTGCTGTTACACTTCCACTTGAAACTGGTCTTTGTAGTCTTCCACTTCCACCACTATTATAATTCCCATTACTTCCGCTGTTATTGCTTCCACTGTTGCTATTGTTTTTATTTCCACTTGATGAATTATTATTTTTTTGTTGATTTTCCAATGCTTTTAATTCTGCCGCATATTTTGCTTGGTTAGCTTTAATTTCTTTTGCTATTTGAACATTGGCTTCTTGAAGTGCATCTATTTCTTCTTGTATTGCTTTTTCATCATCAGCTAGTTTTGCTACTTGTGCACTTTTTTCTTTTTTAGCTTCTTGTAATTGTGTTGATACTCCTTGTTTTTCAGCTTTTGAAGTATCTAATTCTTTTTTACTATTTTCTAGCTCTTCTTTTGCTTGTTCTATTTCCTTTTTCTCATTTTGTATTTTTTCTAGTAATTCTGTATCTGCTGTTGCAACTTCAGATGCTAGATAATAATTAGATATTAAATCTGTTATTCCATCTGATGATAACAAAAAATCTAAATATGAAGTATCACCAGCTTCTTGTATTGTTACTAATCTTTTTTCTAATAAATCTTCTTGTTTTTTAAAATCTTCTTGTTTTTCATTCAATTTATTTTGTGAATCTGTAATTTTATTATTTAAATCATCTATTTTATCATCTAACTCATCTATTTGTGCTTGATAAGTAGAAATTTTTGTTGCTAAATCATTTACTTGATCTTGAGCATCTGATTTTTGTTCTTGCACATCGCTCAAATTTGATTTTGCATCATTGATTTTTTTGTTGTTTTCACTTTGTGCATTTGTTTGCTGGTCTATTTTGTCTTTAGTTGAAGTTGCAAAAACTGTCGAAGTTTGTAATAACATTATTGCAATTATTAATCCCCCTATTAATTTTACACTTAATTTTTTCATAAGTTCCTCCTAATTTTTATTCTTAGTATTTCATTTTTTGTTGTCTTAATTTTGTGTACTGTTTTCATTTTGTGCATTTTGTGCATTTTCGCTATTTTCGTTGTTTTCTGTCCCTGGTACTAAACCATTTGTTATATAAGGCATTGGGTCTGTAACAACTCCATTTAGTCTAACCTCAAAATGTGCATGTGGCCCTGTTGAATATCCCGTTGAACCTACTTTTAAGATTGCATCTCCTCTTTTAACTGTTTGTCCAACTTCTACTAAAATTTCTGAGCCATGAGCATATAATGTGGAAACTCCGCCACCATGGTCTATTATTACCATATTTCCATATGCACTGTTCATTCCTGCTTTTACAACTATTCCATCATTTGCAGCAATAAAATTTGCTCCCATTGGTGCACTAATATCTACACCTGTATGTAATTTGTAGACACCTGTTATTGGGTGTGTTCTCATTCCATATTTTGAGCTTATTCTTGTATATCCTGGCACTGGCCATGCAAGTTCTCCACCTATGTATTTGGTATCTATTCCTTGCATAGCTAATGCTAATATTTCAGAATTTATTTCATTAAATCTTTGATTATATTCATCTATTTTTGTTTGAATATCTTTTTCTTGGTCTGATAATTTAGAAACAAAATTTTCTCTTACTGTTTTTGTGTTTTCTAAAACTTTTGCTGTTTTAGTTTGATTTTCTTTTATTGTTCCTAATTGGTTTTGTGCATTTTCTATTTGCTTTTTTGATTTTTCTATTTCATCTTTTTTGCTTTGCATTTCTTCTAGTAATTCTGTGTCACATGTAGCAAGTTCTGTAACTAGAAAGTAGTTTGATAAAAATTCTGATATACTTTTTGAACTTAGTATAACATCTAAATATTGTGTATCACTTGATTCATACACAGCAATTAACCTGCTATCTAATAGTTCTTTTCGTTTATTATAATTTTCTTGTGCTTCTCCTAGTTTAGCTTCTACTTCTTCCATTGAAGTTTGTAATTTAGCAATTTTACTATTTAGCTCATCTAATTGTGTTTGTGATTCAGATATTTTTTCATCAAGTTTTTGAACTTGTTGTAAATTTTCTGTTAAATCACTTTGTACTCCTTCTAGTTGCCCTGTTGCTTCATCTATTTTATTTTGTAGTTCTTCTTTTTCTGATTGCAAATTGTCATTTGCTGTGTTTGTTTCATTTTCTGCATATACAAATGCTGTTTGACAAAAACTACTAATTATTACAAAAGCTAAAGTCATACATAAAATTTTACGCATGTTTTCTCCTTTATACTTTTAAATATTTTCTCATTGAGATTACACTTCCGTAATGCTCCTATTCCTATTCCAAGTAACATATATACAAAAATTATTGATTCAAACATGTCACTAAAGCTTATTAAACTCATATTTATTACTTGCATAAATTGAGAATTTACAACTTGTTTTGCAAGTAGGCTATATGCTATTCCAACTATTACAATTGAAATTATACTTGCAAATATTCCTATTATCATACCTTCTACAATAAATGGCCATCTTATAAATCCATTTGTTGCTCCTACATATTTCATTATTGAAATTTCTTTTCTTCTTGCATGAACTGTAAGTTTTATTGTGTTTGCTATGATAAATATTGATATTACTACTAATAGTATTAAAATTACTCCTGTTACTATTTTTATTCCATTTGCTAGGTTTATTAATGTTGTTACAGTTTCATCTTTACTTGTGATTTTCTTAACATTGTCAAATGTTAAGATTTGGTCTTGAATTGATTTACTTTGGCTTAAATCTGTAAGTGTTACTACATATGATGCTGTAAATATGTTATTTTCTCCTTCATATGCATCTAGCAAATCTTTTTTGTCTCCAAATTTTTCTTTCATTTGGTCTAAAGCTTGTTCTTTTGATATGTATTCTACTGTACTTACTCCATCAATTTTTCTTATTTTATCACCTAGTTCATCTGCTTGTTCTTGTGTTGCTTCATTTTTTATATATACTTGTATTCCTTGTGCTGATTCTATTTCAGATACAAAATGATTTATATTTTCTCCTAATATTAGGAATATTCCAAATATTATCATTGTTGCACACATTATCATTAGTGATGCACCTGTTGATTTTTTGTTTTTGAATACATTGCTAAAGCCTTCACCTATTAAATAACCCAATCTATTATATTTCATAATCATACCCACCTTTTTTATCGTCTCTTATTATTTCACCTTTGCGAATGTGTATAACTCTTTTTTTCATTTTGTCTACTATGTCTTTTGCATGTGTTGCTACAACTACTGTTGTTCCTCTCATATTAATGTCATTTAATAGGTTCATGATATCCCATGCTGTGTCTGGGTCTAGGTTTCCTGTTGGTTCATCTGCTATTAGCATTGATGGGTTGTTTACTAATGCTCTTGCTAAAGCAACTCTTTGTTGCTCTCCTCCTGATAATTCATTTGGATACATTTTTGCTTTTCCACTTAATCCTACAAGTGAAAGTACCATTGGCACTTGTCTTCTTATATGTCTTGGTGTTGCTCTTACTATATACATTGCATATGCTACATTGTCATATACTGTTTTGTCTGGTAAAAGTCTGAAGTCTTGGAATACTACTCCCATACTTCTTCTTAAATATGGAATTCTGTTTGGTTTTAAAAATGTTGTGTCTTTTCCATTTATTATTATATTTCCAGATGTTGGTTCTTCTTCTTTTAATATTAGTTTTATTAATGTTGATTTTCCACTTCCTGATGAACCTACTAAAAATGCAAATTCACCTTTATCAATAACAAAATTAGCATTTTTTACAGCTTTTGTACCTGTATCATATGTTTTTGTTACATTTCTAAATTCTATCATTTTTTGTTCTCCTTGGTTTTGTTTTTTATTCTATCTTATAATAACAATAAAGTGCATTTTTTGCAATAGTTTTAGGCTAAAAAATGTTAGAAATTGTTGGTTTTTAGCAAGCTAATTATATCACTTGAACTTATTCCAAAATATTTAATTAATTGCTCTGCTTTTCCTGATTTTCCAAATGTATCTTTAATACCTAGTCTAGTAAGTTTTTTAGGTTCTTCTTGGGTTAATACTTCTGCTATTGCTGAGCCTAATCCTCCTATTATGTTATGATCTTCTATTGATATTAATTTTTTAGTTTCTCTTGCACATTTTAGTATCATTTTTTCATCTATTGGTTTTATTGTGTGCATATCAACTACTCTAACATTTATTCCTTGTTTTTCTAGCTCTTCTTTTGCAATTATTGCTTGTTCTACTGTAATTCCTGTTGCAAATATTGTTGCATCTGTTCCTTCGCCTATTTGAACAGCTTTTCCTATTTCAAATTTCTGATTTTCATCATAAATTTTTCTTGTTTTCATTCTTGCAAGTCTTAAATAGGCTGGCCCTTCTATTTTTGAAATTTCTTTTACTGCCCATTTTGTTTCTAAATCATCTGATGTGCATAATACTGTCATATTTGGCATAGTTCTCATAAGTGCCAAATCTTCTATCATTTGATGTGTTGCACCATCTTCCCCTACTGTTATCCCACTATGTGTGGCACAAATTTTTACATTTAATTTTGGATATGCCACACTACATCTTATTTGGTCATATGCTCTGCCTGCTGCAAATGCTGCAAATGTACTTGCATATACTATTTTTCCGCAAGTTGCAAGTCCTGCAGCTGTTCCTATCATATTTGCTTCTGCTATTCCCATGTCAAAGAATCTTTCTGGAAATTCTTTAGCAAATAAACTTGTTTTTGTTGCATTTGATAAGTCTGCATCTAAAACTACTACATTTTCGTTTTCTTTACCTAACTCTAATAAAGCTTCTCCATAACTTTTTCGAGTTGCTATTAATTCTTCTTCCATATTTTTTTAATAGCTTTCGCTATTTTCTCCTTTCACATCTATTTTTTTAGTTCTTTTATTGCTTGTTCATATTGCTCTTTATTTGGTGCTTTTCCATGCCATTCTACCATATTTTCCATATATGAAATGCCTTTTCCCTTTGTTGTTTTAGCAATTATACAAGTTGGTTTTCCTTTAACTCTTTTTGCTACTTTAAATGCTTGCATTATTTTCTTTATATCATTTCCATCTATAGTTATTACTTGGAAGCCAAAGCTTCTGAATTTTTCATCTATTGGATATGAACTCATTACTTCTTCTATTGTTCCATCTATTTGCAAATTATTATTATCTATTATTACACATAAATTATCTAATTTGTATTTTGCTGATGCCATTGCCGCTTCCCATACTTGTCCTTCTTCTATTTCTCCATCTCCTAAAATACAATAAACTCTATAGTCTTTTTTATTTAGTTTACCGGCTATTGCAATTCCATTTGCAGCAGATAGTCCTTGTCCTAAAGAACCTGTTGTCATATCTACTCCTGGCACTTTGTTCATATCTGGGTGTCCTTGCAAAATGCCATCTATATTTCTAAATTGTTCTAATTTTTCTATATCAAAAAATCCTCTGTTAGCCAAAGCACTATATAATGCTGGTGAACAGTGTCCTTTTGATAATACTAATCTATCTCTATCTTCCCATTTTGGATTTTTTTCATCTATGTTCATCTCATTAAAGTACAATACTGTTAATATATCAGCTATTGATAAAGAACCTCCAGGGTGCCCAGATTGTGCTTTATATACTTGCCAAACTATTCCTTTTCTTATTTGTTTAGCTTTATTTTTTAATTCTTCTACTTTAGTAATTTTCAATTTTTTATCTCTCCACTTCTTTTTTGTTTACTATATCATAAGTTTTTTTGAATTTCCATATCATATTTGTATAAGTAACTTTTTTTATTTTTAGACATAAAAAATCCCCGCCTTAGCCGTTAGATGTCTTGAATTTTTAAGGACCTGCTTCCAAAAACAGGTGGGTGCCTACCTAAATACTCATGGGCTTCTCACTATTAGTTGTGAGCTTGCACGCCATATTTACGAGATCAGCCCCTCTTAACGTGTGTTGGTTCTAAAAATTTAAGTCTATCGCACTACGCAGGGTGTGTTATTCAGTTTTAATTTCTTAATTTCTTAATCTAGATATAGTTTAACATACCTTTTTTTTAGTATCAAATGAAATTTTTTCTAAAAAAAGTTTATTTGGTTTCTTAATATCATTTTATCTTCTTTTTTCAAATTTATTCTCATTTAATCAAACTTTTTCATTATTTGATTTTAGTTTTACTTTATGATATGATTAATTGAACTTTTTAAGGAAGCAGATAACTGCTTCCTTTTTACATTACATATAATAATATACACAAGAAGTGTAATATACTTCCTAATAAAATAAATAGGTGAAATACTGAATGCATGTATTTATGTTTTTTTCCTACTCCATATAAAATTGCTCCTATTGTATAAGCAACCCCACCTGCTACTAACAAAATAAATCCACTCATTCCTAATGCACTTGGTAGTAAATTAACTTTTAATATTATACACCAACCCATTGCTAAATAGCATATCATTGAAAAAACTTTGAATTTTTTTATATCTATTGCATTTAATACTATTCCTAAAATTGCAAACGCCCATATTATTCCAAATATTGTCCAACCAGCCACTGTACTTTCTTGTCTTATTGTACATAATGCAAATGGTGTATATGAACCTGCTATTAATAAAAATATTGAGCAATGGTCTAATACTTGAAATACTTTTTTTGATTTTCTTTTTGGACTTAAGCCATGGTATATACTAGACATTGTGTATAAAACTATCATCATTGCTCCATATATTGCACCACTAACTACTCCATATACATTTTTATGTATTGCCGCAAATACTACACATAATACTAATGCTACTATTCCTAATGCTCCCCCTACTATGTGTGATGTCATATTAAATATTTCTTCCCCTTTTGTGTATGTAGGAAGTTCTCTATCTTTTAATTTTGTTCTTGTCATTTATATCATTTCCTCCCAATTATATTTTTTATTATACTTAATGTTCTTTGGTTTGTCAATTGACTGTTTTGCCTGTTTTTTACATATTATTTCCATTTTTCTTCTTTATATTCTTTTTTACTTACAAAAAGAAGCCTATATAAAATAAGCTTCTTTTAAGGAGATTGTGCTCTCCAAATGCTACTCATCCCATACCTTGTAATAGATATGATCACCTATTTTCACCTTTACCGCAATATTAGCTCTAGATGCTTGTTCTTTTTCACTACATCCAGATAATTCGCAGAAATATAGTGCTCCACCTTTAGCATATACTTCTGGATCTTTTCCTAACCGTATTGCTTCTGCTGTTAATAACACTTCTGTTACGTCATCATTTCCATATACAGCATGTTCTACAGCTTGTGAAGTTGTTTCAGGTACTCTGTCTAAAGTCATCAACCTTAATGAATCTCCCATTCCTGTGTAAATTTCACCATTTCTTGCACAAGCAAATTGTCCTCTTTCAAAAACAACTTGTGTTAATGAAATTCCTTTAGCAGCTACCCTGTTAAGAATTGTTTCAGCAGTTGCCATCTGTTCTTCAGCAGATGACCCTCCCGATTCAGCATACGTTACCATTTTTAATAGGTTAAACTCTGTTTCACTTAGTTGATATGTATACCCATGTATATCAATCAATCCTTGTTCAAGATTTTCAGCTTGTTCACTAGCTACTTTTTCAACTCTTTCTGTCATTTGGGCTGAAAATTCAGTTTGCAATTTTGTCGCTGCTTGCAATACTGTATAACGTTGTTTTGGTGCCATTAAATCACTTGGCATAAGTGCTTTCACATTTGGATTTCCTTGGCAGCTTGCAACTAAAGCAATACCTGCCATCGCACCCATTATTGTTTTCCGATTTTGAAATTTCAAAACTATTTCTCACTCCTTTTCAATAGTGCAGTATCTCCTTTTACTGCAATAACGCATGTGCGCTACAATATATATTATATAACATTTTATGTCATCTGTCAATTTCTTCCAAATGTTTCCAAACTGCTATTCTTTTATTTCTTTAGCTAGTTTTTCAAGTGCCTTTGTTTCTATTCTAGATACATATGAACGTGAAATCCCCATTGTTCTAGCTATTTCGTTTTGTGTTTTAGGTTTGCTACCATCTAAACCAAAATGTAATTCTAATATTGCTTTTTCTCTATCCTTTAATAAACTCTTCATTTTTTCATATAATAATTTTACTTTCATTTTTATATCAACTTCATCTTCAATATTTCTTTCGTTATTTTCAAGCACTTCTTGTAATGTAACAACATTGTCATCTTTGTCTTTCCCTATTGGTTCATTTAAATATACTTCTGCTCCCAGTTTTTTTGTTGCTCTTAAGTGCATTAGAATTTCATTATCTATACATCGTGAAACATATGTAGAAAGCCTAGCACCTTTTTCTACATTAAAGCTATTTATTCCTTTTATCAATCCTATTGTACCTATTGAGATTAAATCATCTTGTTCTACTTTTGAAGTACTATATTTTTTCGCCACATGTGCTACCAATCTTAAGTTCCTTTCTATTAGGATATTTCTTGCTTCTTCATCTCCTTTTGACATTTGTATTAAGCATTTTCTTTCTTCTTCTTGTGTTAAAGGTTCTGGAAACAAATTTCCACCTTGAATATATCCGTACAACAAATACTGCTGTTTTTAAAAAACTTAAAAATCCGCTAAATATTCCTGTTACACAAAGTGCTGTTATCATAATTGCACCCCCATCTTTTTCTATACATTAATTATATGTTTTTCTAAAGTAAAAGTGCATGACTTTATTTTTTATTTCATAAATTTATTTAGGAGGTATTTATGAATTTTGTTTTTAATTGTTTAAAAGGTATAGCAATTGGTAGTGGGGCTATTTTACCTGGCATTAGCAGTGGTGTTCTTTGCGTTGTTTTTGGCATTTATGAAAAATTACTAGATAGTATTTTATATTTTTTCAAAGATATTAAAAATAATTTTAAGTTTTTATTTCCTATAATTCTTGGGGCTATAATCGGGATTCTAATATTTAGTAATTTATTAAACTATTTGCTTGTTGCCTTTCCAGTTCAAACAAAATCAATATTTATTGGACTTATTTTAGGTACTATTCCTTCTTTACTAAAAACTATAAATTCCAAATGCAATACTAGACCTTCTTATTTTATTTTTTCTTTTGTTACTTTTTTTATTGGAGTTTTTATGGTTTATCTAGAAAATTATTTTACAATGGATTTCACAAATACTAGTTATGATTTTTATTATCTTATATTAGCAGGTTTTGCTATGTCTGTTGGAGTTGTTGTTCCAGGTGTTAGCAGCACAATTATTTTGATGCTTATGGGTGTGTATTCCATTTATCTTAGTTCTGTGGCATCATTGAATTTTACTATTTTATTTCCTATTGGAATTGGCCTTTTTTTTGGTAGTATATTTTTTATGTTTGTAACTAAATTTTTATTAAAACATTTTTATTGCCAAACTTTTTTTAGTATTATTGGTTTTACAATTGGATCTATTGTTGTTATTCTTCCTGAAATAGATTCTGTATTTTCGTTTTTTATTGCATCTTTTTGCTGTATTTTAGGCTTTTTAGCAAGTTTTGCTTGACATAACACAGTAAATCTGTTATAATAAACTTGTTACTAGCCAATGTGCTATTAACATTTGCTATTACCATCGCTTGATTTCACTCACAATCAATAATTCAATTTTTAAAATCCTAATTAATTAACAACATTGCATATGACAAAAAATTGAATAAATCAAGCAAATAGCAAAACCCTATATCTTTTTTGATATAGGGCTTTTTTTATTTTCCATATTTTAGAATTTTGCTTGACATAATTTTGTTTATGTGGTATACTAAATGTGTTACAGCAATGCTGTAACACGTATCAAAAGACTCATTATAAAAAAAGATTTTAAATATTAAATAAGTCAATAAGTCAAGTCATGTTACTATGCAGTTGTCTGCACTCCTGTTAATGAGTCGAGCCTCCCTATATCACATTAGATATAGGGAACTTTTTTATTTTTTTCTTCTTAATATCCAATTATTTTCACATTTAATTGGTAATTTCATTTTTACTTTTTGGCCTTTTACTCCTGGGCTTATTGAATTTATAGCTTCATTTGTTTCAATATCATAAAGATTTTCTATCTTAAACTCAATTGGTTCTATTTTATTTGGAACAATAATTTCCATTGTATCTCCAACAGACAATTTATTTTTTATTTCTATTATTGCAATGTCATTTTGAGTTTCAATTACTTTGCCACCAAATTCATAATTTTCATTATATTGTCTTCCGCCATATTCTTGAATATCTTTATTTTTTCTGTCATTAAAGTAAAATGTTGTTAATCCTCTTGTTTTTACTTTTTCTAATTCTTTTAAATATTTAGTGTAATCATAATTTTCTGGCTCTTTTTTATAGTCATCAATTGCATTTCTATATGCATTTATTACACTAGCTAAATAATATTCTGTTTTTAGTCTTCCTTCTATTTTTAGGCTATCTACTCCCATATCTATTATTTCAGGGATTTCTTTTATTAAACATAAATCTTTTGATGAAAATATACTTGTTCCATATTCATTTGTTTCTATTTGCATTAGTTCACCTGGATTATTTTTTTCTTCTGCATATAAATTATATGACCATCTACAACTTTGTGCACAATCTCCTAAATTAGCACTTCTACATGCTAAAAAGTCACTTAAGAAGCATCTTCCTGAATATGCAAAACATATTGCACCATGTACAAATATTTCTATTTCCATATCTTCTGGCTTATTTTCCATTATGTATTTTAATTGCTCTTTGTTCATTTCTCTAGCCATTATCATTCTTTTAGCTCCATTTTTATACCAGAAGTTTGCAGCATGCATACTTACAATATTGGCTTGTGTACTTACATTTATTTTTACACTTGGAGCATATTTTTTTAGTATTTCCATAACTCCACCATCTGCTGCTATTATTCCATCTGGCTTTAGTTCTTCTAACTTTTTAGCCATTTCTATTATTTCATCATATTTTTCATCCCAAGCAAATATGTTTAATGTTACATACACTTTTTTTCCTATAGTGTGTGCATATTTTATTGTTTCTTCCAAATCATTATCTTGCATGTCTGCTCTTGTTCTTAATGATAAAGATGATGTTCCAGCATATACCGCATCTGCACCATATAAAAATGCTATTTTTGCCTTTTCAAATGACCCTGCTGGTGCTAATAATTCTATTTCTTTTTCTTGTTTCATTTATATTTCCACCTTTTCTTTTATTTTACTTATTGCTAGTCCATCTCCAACTTCTAAAATTTCAGTTTCTAAGTTTGGATTTTCACTAACTTCTTTTATGTATTCTCTTAAGTTTCTTACAGCTGTACGTTGTTTATGTTTATTGTAATCACTCATTACATATCCTTTATATAATATATTATCTGCAAATATTATTCCATTTGGTTTTATCATTCTTAGTGATTCTTTTAAGAAAAATGGATATTTTCCTTTTGCTGCATCTATAAATACTACATCATATTTTTCATTTAGTGTTGGTAGTATCTCTACTGCATCTCCTTCGTATATGTTTATTTTTTCTTCTACTTCAGCTTTTTTTATGTTTTCTTTTGCTTCAGCTATTCGTTGTTCATCTCTTTCTATTGTGTCTATTTTTCCATTTTCAGCTAAAAATTCTGTAAAACATATTGCAGAATATCCAACTGCTGTTCCTATTTCTAATATTTTTTTTGGTTTTTCTTGTTTCAAATTTTCTTCTATTACTTCTAATGTGTTATCCATAATTATTGGTATATGGTCTTCTAATGCTTTTTGTTTTATTTTTTCAAGTTCTTTTTTATTCATTTTACTCTCCTTTCATGACTTTATTATTATAATTCATTATATGGTTTATGTCAATTTATTTTAGATATTTTGCATTATATAAAATGAACCCAAAACATTAAACTTTTGTCTAATATTTTGGGTTTTTTAATTTCTATTTATTGCTATTTCTTGCTGCTCTTTCTCTTTCTTTTGAGTCTAAGATTTTCTTTCTTAAACGGATTGATTTTGGTGTTATTTCAACTAATTCATCATCTTGAATAAATTCAATTGCTTTTTCTAGTGACATTTGAACTGGTGGAACTAGTCTTAATGCATCATCTGAACCTGAAGCTCTAGTGTTTGTTAAGTGTTTTTCTTTACATACATTTATGCTTAGGTCTTCTCCTCTTGAGTTTAGTCCTACTATCATTCCTTCATATACATCTACACCAGGTCCTATAAATAATTCTCCCTTGTCTTGTGCATTGTATAATCCATATGTTACAGATTTTCCGTTTTCAAATGCTACTATTGTTCCTCTTACTCTGGCTTGGATTTCTCCTTTGAATGGTTCATATGAATCAAATATATGGTTCATTGTTCCTTCACCTTTTGTGTCTGTTAAGAATTCTGTTCTATATCC
>OLNW01002952.1_pt1 | contig 13778 bp, 10 predicted proteins | sample 1672121 | NCBI WGS metagenome assembly OLNW01 (sample SAMEA3136648, study PRJEB25190) | human gut metagenome
TTTAAGGTGAGGTGGAATTTACCCCTGCACTGGAATTTACTTTTTCAAGTTAGCATAGGATAGTGTAACGTCACATTCTGTTTAAGATTTATTTAAGAAATGCTTCTGATTTGAATTGATGTGGCAGATATCTACCAAGATAACGTTTCATAAAATGTGTGAGTTCGCGCAAAACCTCCTCAGACACCCCGAACGCATAAAGTTTGCCCCATTCGCTGGTCAATATGTATTGCAGCGTATAGAGTGCATCGGAGCTTAACTGTAACGGATAGGCATCTTTTGTTGTTTTATCCTTGGCAGCGCATGCCGGACAAAGCAATCCCCCCGCTTGCAAATAAACGGTATTGACTTCTTTCGTCCCGCAATGCAGACATTGAAATAATTCCACCATCTCGCCCTCGATCAACATAAGACGCAGTTCATAGATCACGCGAACGAGTGGAAGTGTCATTTTGCCATGCATGACAGCGCGCAGTGTGACGTATAATAACATAAGCTCCCTAGAAGCTTCCACACCTTCTCTGGTGAAATATCGCGCCATTTCTCCAAAATAGGAACAATAACATAATGCATCGTAATCCTGTGCCAATTCTCCAAACTGCGTCTGAATGGAGCCACTCTGCAGGCGGTAAGAATCTCTGCCGGGATAGAGCGTAAAGGTACCAAAGGTAAAAAGAATTGTACAGGCAGACAGGGCGCTGTTTGGTCTTCTCGCGCCCTGTGCAAATGCAGATATTCTTCCCAATTCTTTGGTGAGTATTTCTACTCTTCTATCGTACTCTTTCAGCGGTGATGTCTGTAAGATCATTCCTGTCACCGTTATGGTCTCCCGCATGCCTTGTTCCCTCCTGTGGTATTCCATCTTCTGTGCGCTCCAAATTTTGCGCGCCGGCGTTTCTCACACTGCCACTCCACATGACATTTTCGGCCACTGCCATCCCTAATGCACTGCCATCCATTATATTTCCGGCACTCATCTGTCCTGCTTGTCTGCAATATGCCAAATAATCTGCTACTTTTCCTGTTTCTTCAAATTGCTCCCATTGCTCTTGGTACTCCATCTTCTCACCATGCCTTTCTTAAGTCTTTCTATTAGCATGGTGATTTCATGGGCTCTCTATTCTGGAAACTATTGCCGTCCCAAGAGATTTCGACTTGCTAATAAGTCGAAAAGAATCTCGTAATCACTCTTACATTGATCGAACTTTCTGCCGAAAAGTCCACGTAATCACTCTTACATCGATCGAACTTTCTGCCGAAAAGTCCACGTAATCACTCTTACACCGACCGAAGTTTCTGCCTAAAGATCTTCGTAATCTGTCTTTCGATAGCCAAAATTTTTAATCAGGAAATCACTGTCTCGCCAATCTTTTTTGACTTTAACCCACAATTTTAGGTTCACTTTGCAGTCCAGCAAAGCTTCCATATCGGCACGTGCCTGTGATCCAATCTTTTTGAGCATGGCACCCTGTTTACCAATAATGATTCCCTTATGTGAATTGCGCTCGCATACGATCGTCGCATCGATATCAATAATACCGCCATTCGGACGCTCGTGCATCCGATCTATTGCAACGGCAATGCCATGCGGAATCTCATCGCTCAAATTGCGCAGTGCTTTCTCTCTGATCATTTCCGCAACGATCTGTCGCTCCGGCTGATCCGTGATCGTGTCCTCATCATAATATTGCGGCCCTGTGGGCAGATATTTCATCATTGCCTGCAACAGATCATCTGTATTTTCTCCTTTGAGCGCGGATACCGGAATAATTTCCGCAAAATCCACAATATCTTTGTATGCCGCAATGAATTTAAGAATTTCCGCTTTCTCAACGGTATCGATCTTATTAATGACCAAAAATACCGGCGTCTTTACGCTGCGCAACTGCTCTGCAATATGCTGCTCACCGGCACCAATAAACGTACTCGGCTCAACCAGCCACAGAATCACATCTACTTCTTTCAAAGTGCGTTCGGCAACGGACACCATGTATTCGCCCAGTTTATTTTTCGCCTTATGAATACCCGGTGTGTCCAAAAATATGATCTGCCCCTCATCGCACGTATAGACAGTCTGAATCCGATTGCGCGTTGTCTGTGGTTTGTTGGAGGTGATCGCGATTTTCTGTCCGATCAACCGATTCATCAATGTTGATTTTCCAACATTTGGTCTTCCGATCAAAGTAACAAACCCTGATTTATAATTGTTCATCTTGTCCTCTCTTTCTATGGTATGTACTTTCGGCAGCCTCTCAAAACGAGTCATTTCGGCTGTATTTCCGAACAGTTTCGCCTTTCAGCACACTGCTCCTGCTCTCTTAAGTTTCCTACTGCAACGACTCTATGCTCTCAAGCAAAGTTCTCTTATGCAATGGCTCTATGCTCTCAAGCAAAGCTCTCTTACTGCAATGGCTCTATGCTCTCAAACAGCTTCTCTTCCTCGGCAATTTTCTTCTCATTACCGATCACACAGATCACGCCATCACGGATCACTTCTCGCACAACGTCTGCTGTCTGTCGAATATCCTCTATATCGCAGTTAAGCACCTGATCACGCTGTTTCTGCATCATTTCTTCGGTCACATTGGTCAAATATGCAGACAAAGAACGTTTTCCCTTCATATATGGTGTGAGCGGTGTATCAATACCACTGATCGTACCGATGATCGTTTTGGTTACTTCACGCTCTTTCGCATCATACTGTTCCAAATACTCTGCTGCATGGCGATACACCTCTAACGTTGCTGACAGATTTGGATCGCGGTATGATGTGAAATATCCCTCCCGCTCCCTGTTAAAGCGGCATCCTACACCGTAAGCGCCACCTTTCACCCGGACTTGATTCCAGAGATAATCGTAATTTAGCAAGTGACGCACTACCTGTAAAGCGCCGTTATTGACTTCTTTGACATTATCAAACTTGCCGGCGATCGCAACATACTGAATCTCTGCCGGTGTGGAAAACGCCTCCGAAACACGTTTTCGCTCACCACCAAATACAGACAAGACAGCGTTAGATGCTTTGCTATCCGCAGCTTGGAACGCATCAATGCGCTCTAAGAATGAACCGATCTCTTGCTCCAAAACACGATACTCTTCTTCTCCACCCGTGATGGAGATCAACATATTATCTTTGCGAAGAAGCATATGCAGCAACTGTCTGCAGCCTGTGATCAATCGCTCCTTTTCTTCTTCAAAATGCTCATCTAACTGTACCAGATATTGATAATATCCCATACCAACCGCACGGTCGTTGACATAAGAACTCTCAGACACTGCTGCCATCGCTCTTCCCGCTGCCGCCTGATGTCCGCTCGCCATCAACTGCACTTTCAAACGGGAGCGGCTTTCTGCAACTACCTCACGAAGATGCTTTTCATCATCAAAAGAGGTATCAAATAACATCTCTTCGATCAGCCGCAGTGCATTCGCTAACTTGTCAGTAAGCACTTTTGTCGTTACGGAGAATTTCACACTATATACGTCACTCTTACCTGCCTCGCAGTATACTCCCACATCCGTGGAAATACCACCGGTATAAAAGTTGGTTTCCGTATCAAACTCGCGGTAATTGTGCTCTTTCGTATCCATATAACCTAACAATGTTGTCAAAAAGCTCATCTGCGGCATATAATCTTTGCACGCATCTGCATCAAACAACATTTGCAGATATACAATATTGTTGGTATGGATCTCGTGATGCAAGGTCTGCACACCATGCAATTCTTTCATCGTATTATGCAGTGGCTGAATCGTCTTTTTGATGTCCTCTCTGGACAACATTGGGATCATTTCAAGCACTTCCTTTGGAGATGGCTCTTCCTGATAACGTTTCAGCGCTTTCGTCTGCTCGATCAACTGTGTGATCTGCTCCTCATTTAGAGAATCTTTATATTCCTGCAGTTTTTGAGCTGTTTCCTGCTCTAAGCGAATGGAAAGTCCCGGTTCCGGAATCATCTCCACCCACACTGCATGCTCATTGTCTAACAGATACTTCTGGATCAGTTGCTCATAATATCCGGTTCCGATCTGCTCTCTCAAAAAGGTATAGCAACCCTCATACTGCAAAGCATCATATGGCATCTCATCGTCATAGAGCCATGTACGAAGCAGCTTCATTCCATACAGCAGTCCCTTTGGATAAGAACCAAAATCCGCTTCTTTGTCTTTAAACTCCATACCGTTGATCGCCGCTTCCAAATCTTTGCGATTGATCCCCTGATCTACCTGCTGCTGCAATGTTGCCCGCAGCACCTCTGCAAATTTATCACGCAGACCCGGTTTTGCATTTTTGGTATAAACCGAAAAGGTACTTTGACGCATAATGTCGCAGAAATCCACGTCTACGTCTGTACCGATACCTGCATCCAATAATGCCTGCTTGAGCGGTGCGCCCGGCTGTTGTGCTAACACATAAGACAATACGTCGAACGCTTTGCACGTATTGACATCCAATGTAATGTCAAGCGCCGCACCATAAGCATAATAATGTTTCTCACTGCAATCTGCGTCCTGAGCCACTGCATATTTCTTTTCTAACACTTTGTGCTCAGCAAATGGCTTTTGCAGCGGGATCTGCGAATCGATCGTGATCGCCGGGAAATTGCTTAAGTAATTAGCGTCCATCCACTCTAAGCGCTCTGTGACATCCATATCTCCATAGAGATAGATATAGCTGTTGACCGGATGATAATACTGTCTATGAAAGTCCAGATAATCTTCATACGTCAGATTCGGAATGTCGCGCGGATCACCACCGGACTCATTGCCATACGTATTATCCGGGAATAAACTATTCATTACAAAACGCTCTAACACGCTTTCTTCCGATGAAAATGCACCTTTCATCTCATTATATACAACACCATTATACGTAATGTCATCCTCCGGAGACTCTAATTCATAATGCCAGCCTTCCTGCTTAAAAATTTCCTCATGCTCGTATATATTTGGATAAAATACGGCGTCCATATATACATGCATCAGATTCTGAAAATCTTTGTCGTTGCAGCTTGCAATCGGATATAATGTCTTGTCCGGATAGGTCACGGCATTTAGGAACGTATTGAGCGAGCCCTTTACCAACTCTACAAAAGGGTCTTTGGCCGGGAAACGCTTGGATCCGCACAATACCGTATGCTCAATGATATGTGGAACGCCGGTCGAATCCTTTGGCGGTGTACGAAAACCAATACTGAATACTTTATTGTCATCCTCATTGCTGAATACCAAAATTCGCGCGCCACTCAAATTATGTTTTAACACCAACGCAAAACTGTCAAGCTCTTTCACATACTCTGCCTTCTGTAAGGTATACACTTTCGGGATTGTAAAATCTTCTGCTGTCTTTAATCTTGTCTCCATTCTAGTCCTCCATCAATTGTTCAAATTTGCCATATGCTTCCTGCCAAGCTTCCTGCTCCTGCGGCAAATACGTTTTCGTGTCAAACGACGCAGCCAGTATATCACATTTTTGCTGTGCCGTGTCATAACAGTTAAGTGCCTTAAACTGTGCCATGACATTGCCAACGGCTGTGGCTTCGCTCGCTCCGGTAATTACCGGAATTCCAAGTGCATTTGCTGTATATTGATTTAACAACTCGTTCTGCACGCCACCGCCTACAATATATAACTTTTCTTCCCACGTAATATATGGTTTCAGGGACAAATACGTCTGCTTGTATTTGAGTGCCAGGCTCTCCAAAATGCAGCGAACCAAGGCACCATCTGTCTGCGGTATCGGCTGTCCGGTCTGCTTACAGTATTCCCGAATCTTAGCCGGATAGTCTCCCGGCTGCATAAAATCATCCGGTCTTATAAAGCTTTGCAACGGCTTCTCCTTGGCCGCAAGTTCTGCCAGCTGCGGAAATGTATACTCTCTGCCTTCTGCCGCGAAATTACGTCTGATCTCCTGCTGCATCCACAAGCCGATAATATTTACCGTTGGACGATAACCGCCATCGCTCGTTCCCTCATTGGAGATCTTATCGCGTATAATGTTATCCCCCGTAAGCATCGTCTTCGAGGAAATACCCATCAAAGACCATGTGCCGCTGGACAAAAATGTATACTGTTCTTCCTCTGCCGGAACCGCCGCCACCGCACACGCAGTATCGTGTCCCGGTGCGGATATAATATGCAGATCCTGCTGTTTTGTCTCTTTCGCAACATCTGTACGCAGAGTTCCCAGATCACGCCCTGCAAGATCCACCTCTGTAAACCAGCCCGGATCAAACTGCAGTTTGTCGAGCAATGGCTTTGCCCAGCATTTTTGCTCCATATTATAGAGCTGTGATGTCGAGGCAATTGAATATTCCGTATGTTTCACACCGGAAAATAAATATTCGATCAGGTTCGGCATCATTAGGATCGTGTCCGTCTGTTCTAAGATGGAAGGCATGTGCTTCTTCATATAGTATAATTTATAAATCGTATTATATGCCAAACTGGCAATTCCGGTCTGTCCAAATGCATATTTTTCGCCATCCAAAACAGCCGCTTCCAGTGCACCGATCGTTGACTCTCCGGTCTGTCCATTTGGATGCAGTGCGATCAGTGCCTCCCTCATATTGGCGTCATCCAGTCCCGGATCGCGGTAACTGCCCGGCATAGCAAGCAGATCTCCTTCCCGCGACAAAAAGCCACAATCCACGCCCCAAGTGTCAAAGCCGACACCGGACAGATCTTTGCCGCTTTTACGCAGTCCATTCTTCATCTCATCCATTAAATGCAGTAAATTCCAGTAGGCATGACCGTTTAACATGCTGAAATTATGCGGAAAACGGTGTACCTCCTCCAAGGTGATCTTCTCACCGTCAAACCGTGCCAGCATACCACGCCCGCTACTTGCCCCAAGATCAAACGCCAATACATTTTTTGTCATATTTTCTGTCCTCCATGATCATAACTCTTCATCCATAGGATAACACTATCAAAGTTCTATCTGCATCAACCGTCTATACATGATTAAACTCACGTACATACTTTACAAATTCATGCTCCGGTAACGGTTTTGAATAATAATATCCCTGTAGATAATCCCCCTGCAGCCGCCTAAATATTTCAATATGTTCTTCGGTCTCAATTCCCTCTGCAATAACTTTCTTACCCTCATTTTTGATAACCGGCATCAGATCATCCAAAAACTGATTGCCGCCTTCGCCATAAGACCATACCAGACTTTTATCAATCTTTACATAGTCGATTGGCAGCTCCAAAATACTCAAAAGAGTAGAACAGCCTGTTCCGAAATCGTCTAATGCCACCTGCATGCCAAACTTTCGAAGCCTGTCTAACGTACGCTCTACCGCTTGAGGATCCTGAAATTCACTCTCTGTAATCTCCAAATGGATCCGTTCCACCGGAATGTCATATTCTGCAGCGATCTCAACAAAATCCTCTGTCAACCGCTCGTACTGACATTGTCCCGGCGAAATATTAACATTCATATATTCGATCCCATAATCAAAAATATGATTTTGACTGGCAAAAATACAGGCACGCCGGAAGATCAGCTCACCTAATTTCAAAATACAGTGATTCTCTTCCGCAACATGAATGAAATATTCCGGATTGATAAAGTTGCCTTCCTGATCTTTCATTCTGCTAAGCACCTCTAGCGAAGTGATCTTATCCTGTTCCAATGAATATACCGGCTGCATATGAATTTCCATTCTTTGATCTAAGATAGCTTCTTCAATATAACGCAGCACTTCTCTCTGTCGTTCGGTTTCTGTCATAATATCATAACGCAGAGTGATCAACTCTCCCTGTTTATGATGCGCCTTGTGATCAGACCTTGCATAGTGGATCCATTGCACTAATTTTTCAAAAGACGTATCATCGCCTTCATATGCCAACAAATAGTAGCAATAGTTCGTTTTGATCACTTCATCCTCAATCTCCCACCGTTTTGGCAGATAGGATAAAAAGAGTTCATGCAGACGCTTGATCTGCTCTTTGTCTCGACAATGGACTGCAAAGGTCGAGGCACCAATGCGATACACCGTTGCCTCCCGCTTTGTCCCTGTATCACGCAGTATTTCAGATATATTACTTCTTACCTGAGCCAGATTCTCATACTGATGTATACGCAGCAAAGAATTGTATTCGTTAATACGAACCAGCAAAAAATTGGCCGGCTCCCGGTATTGTACGCATTCCCGCAATATGTCAAAAAAGGCTGTCTGATTAAATGCCCAAGTCAAACGATCCATGTAGAAATCCGGACTCTGGAACAACAAAAAATACGCGAAGATGATAACTGCCAAGATGGGATACACAAAGCGGCAGCAAAAGATTCCAATGTGCTGCAGCCCAATTGCTCCAACAAACACTATATTACAGAGCAAAAAGAAACCTTTCTTCTGCTTGCCCATCTTTTTTTCATGCAAGAGCAGATAGATCATGGCACTCACCACATACACTACCGTGATTCCTTCGGTAATACCGGAAACCGGAATCCCATGAAAAACATACTTTCCATTGCTCCAAGAATTACTCTGTAAAAATGGAAGTACAAAGCAAACCGCAGCAAGCACCACCATCAAAATGCTCATTGAAAATATTTGCTTATTATGATAGTTCGTCAGATACGCCAAACTCAAGAAATACAGTACGTATGCTGCGATCAACAGATAAAAAATACTGCCATCTAACGCATTGCATAAACGTTGTGTATGTACACTGCATGTTATCATTCCGCTATTGATCAAACCACAGAGCCCATCAATAAGATTCCCGGCGATCAACAGACATACATTACATAAAAACAGATTGTTGGAACGCGTGCGCAGTCTCTTTTTGCCGACAATACAGCACAAAAGCAAGATCATTAACAACGAAGCTCCGATCTCATAATGCACATTATAAGGTATCATTTTCATAATGTACATCCCCTCCTCTCCGTCTGAGCCAGTCAATCAACTCATCTTCTTGCATATACGGAGTCATCGACTCACCCTGCACGCCTGTCACGCCCATCTCCCGAAACGTACCAAGCGGCATACTGTAATCTACGCCATCCAGAAAAATCTGCCAATTCTGTCTACGCAGCATATGTACCAGATGCTTTAGCTCCATCTGACGATCCTGCATAAAACGTTTTGTCATGTTTTGATGAAACTTTGCCATGTCAAACGGCAGCGCTAACATATCTTTAAGGTTGCACACATTCATACCGAATTGATCCAACAATACAACAAATCCCTTATCGCGCAAATACTGAATATTTTCCTTCAGAATATTTTCCGGCAACGCCTGATCGACATTAATCTCAATAACTAACTGCTCCGGACGTATCTGATGAAACAGCAATATATCGCAATACTGTTCGATCATTTCCTGTGAACTGATCTGCATCGTTGTCATACTAATATGAAGATGCCTGATACCCTGTTCAAAAATATAATGTTTCACAGCAAATCCTATCACCCGCTCCAAGCAGTACAATGTAATTCGATTGCCATTGCCATTTTTCTCGGCAAGTCTCCATATATCACTTTCTTCCAAATAGACTCCGTCCGGCATAGCAAGCATAACCTTGATTGCCAGTCCGGCAACTTCTCCTGCCTCCGTGTCATAGATCGGCTGAAAGCGGAATAAAAACTCATCTCCGTTTGTCATCTCGTTCAATCTGCTGACAGCTGACAATTCTCTCTGTAATAAAATCTTAATATCACCCTCGTAACAAAGTACCTCCTCTGAAATAGACCGTTCTAATATTACACGCCGCAGTCCTTCCATGATCCGGTAAAAATCACCGGCATTATACTCCGCATCGATGAACTGTATCATATAAAGCCCGTAGCTGACCGGAATATTTTGTCCGTTGATCCGAAGTACCTTCGGCATACTCTGCAGCAAATAACGACCTGCTTCCCACGCCTTACTATACGTTTTGAACACCACAACATACTCGGAATTATGGAATTTATACACACCACGTGCTTTCGTTGTGCTTTGCAAATAGGAGGCAATACGATTATGAACTATCGACAACTCTTGCTCTGAACACATATTCATCATACTGGACAGATTACGGATATTAACCGATACACAAGCAAAATTATCCTGATATCTTTCGTACTCTTCAACAACTTTCCGAAAGCCGATACGGGAAAAACAGCGCATATTCTGTTCCAAATGCTGATCCGACATATGCATTGTAACATAGTACACAATAACGAGCAGTGACAAAATAAAGTAAGTAAGTCTCCAGCGCGTAGGTGTCATATATTGAAAATACATCGTTACCATAATGATCGGAACAGTCCATGTAAGAATAAGAAGCTGATCTTTTGCAATCTTATGACGATATCGATAGAGGAAATATGCATCAGCCAGCATAAGTATTTCTGCACAGATCAATAACACTACCATGCCATAATGAATCTGGTATTGTCCTTTATGTAACCCATTATATTCAAAAAAGAAATGTGTCCATGGATTAGACAATAACGCAATATCAACCAACAGGTCAAACACTAAAAACACTGCACTAATGCCTTGATAAAATACATTGGCACATCCGAGCGTATTTAGTGTGTATTTATAAAACAACAGGCAAACCTGATATAGGCTAAGATTTACCACAGTGGCAACTACAGTTGCCATAAATAGAGCATTGCTGCCTACAACATATACACACGAACGTCCTATAAGATCCACGATCACCGTACAGATCGTCACGATCACCAGTAAATTAAACGTTCGGTTTCTCTTGATATCCAGCCATTTGTGACACGTATAGGACACCAAAATAAGTGCCAGTATCACGATCGACATCACCTCATAAGAAATTACATAATCCATCTTATTCTCCCATGCCCCTCATCGTCCGGAAACTCCGGACAATGAGTCGCTACATTTCCATCATCTCTATCCTCATATATTAATTATCATCCTTCGGCGAATAGATATGATACTGATCTTTTCCGTTCGCTTTGGAATAATACAGAGCACAATCGGCTTGTGTATATAACTCCGTAAAGCTATCTCCCATATCCGGTGCATACGCTACTCCAATACTGCTCGTGATCGATACACTGGCTGCATTGTCCGTATAAGTACGACGGTTGCCGGCACAGATTTCCTGTGCTTTCTTGCCGATAAACTCTAATAGTCCCTGCTCATCAAATGCCTGATAGGATACGCATACTGCAAACTCATCGCCGCCGAGTCTGCCAATGCAATCCTGATTCGCAAATACTTTATTAAGACATTGCGCTGTCTCTACGATCGCCTGATCTCCATAAATATGACCAAGCGTATCGTTAACATTCTTGAAATTATCCAAGTCGACCATATAGAAAATAACGTATTTATCGCCTCGGTTTTTGAGCATTAAAGAAACACGTTTTTCCATTGTCTTCTTGTTGAGAACACCTGTCAACATGTCATTCTCAGCCCGCTGAACAAGCTCTTTCTCTTCGCTTAATTCCTCATCAACATTGACGATTTTACCGACGAACGATTCATTAGCGCCAAACTCATTACGTTCCAGTATACCGACAATACGATACCATCTGTAATTTCCTTTGATGTTACGGATACGTACTTCTGTATTAAATTTCGTATCCTCTCCCTCCCAAAAGCTGCTCATGCGACCTCTCAGAGAATAATCATCCTCATGGATCCAATCATATATATCATACACGGCTTCTCCGGAAAGTTTGCCGATCTCTGTTCCAATGATGCTCTTAACATCACCATAAAACTCCATTTTGTGTGGACGAAATGTCACCTGGAACGATACACTCTGATCACACTGCTCTAAAATGTTATGTCGCTCGTTTTCTGTGCGAAGCTTAATATTGCGTACCATTATGTATGCAGACATAGCAAGAAATATCAAGATAAAGATCACAGATATGACGGTTAACACTATTGTACCCGTGCTAACCACACCGACCGTTGAGCCAAAGCTGTCCATCGGCATCGTCGTAACAGCGTACCAATTGTTGACACTAAGCGGTACGTACTGCGCCGAATATTTGACTCCGGCATGCTGATAGTCTACTGATGCGATCAACTGATTCTCCATGCGTTCCTCTAATTCATCCACCGAACTGACACCATCTAACACCTGACAGCTGTTCAAGTATGAGAAATGATTGCCACCACGATTTTTCAACATGGATTCATAGTCGTTATCTCCAAGCACATAATCGCCTAATCCGTTGACAATACAGAGTGCACCGTCTCCTTTGTAATCCGCTTCATTCAAGACAGTCTTAATTTCCTGTGTCAAAATTCCTGCTGTGATCGTCATAACTGTCTTGCCGTTCTTTTGAACCGGTGCATAAAAGCGCAATACTTCCTTATCGTCCGTATCGACCTCTATCGACGGCGCTACAACATTTTTTCCTTGCATCAGCGTATCATAAAAGGGCTTGTCCTTAAGATTGTCTACCTCATAATTTGCCCCACAGATCTTCTTTCCTTCGTTGTTTAACAGGCATATTCTGCTAAATTCATTCTGTCCTACCAGAACCGTATGCAGATCATCAGGATCTGTGCTGCCAAGTTGCGCGATACAGTCTGCCATTGTATTGAGCAGTTCCACTCTGTTCGTTAAATAAGAGTCAATATATTTGCCATAGACAAATGCGTTCATGCCCATATTCTGCTCTGATAAGTTGCGCCGCACATTAACCACTTCACCGGCGATCTGAACGCCTGTAACAATTGACAAAATTAATGAGATAACCAGCACAGCAATGTAAACCCATTCCAATTTAATATGCTTTTTCATATGCTATCATATAGCTCCTCTCGTGTTTTGCCACCCAAGTATATACATCCCCACATATATACACATTCTTTGTTACAGCTTCGACTTTACAAAGCTGCACATAATTATTTACAGTATACTCTTTTTCTGCGGTTTTGCCAATATGCATTGCGAGCCCTGCCAAAGGAAAAGGTTTCACAACGCCAGGCGCATTGCAAATTCACTCAAAAGAAAAGGTTTCACAACGCTTGCCGCATCGTGAAACCTTTGTATCACACTATATGTAGTTATGTCTCGCATCTCAGTCAATGTCTGCCCCCGACTTTTTCCATTCATCATAATAAATATCTATATACGGACTATGGTTTGTTTTATCTTCATTCCACAATTTCTGAAATATCTGCACCCTGTCGTTTTTCCAGGAAACTTCGTAATCCGCTGGTCCAAATTTGTATTTCCTGACCTGCTTCAAAGTATTGTTTATTTCGGTTTAACATATATTTCTTCTCCTTCCCCTAAGCCTTCTGTTATTTCTACTGCGGTTTTTGTTTTTACTCCTGTTTTTACATCTACTCTCTCAGACTTATCATCTTTCTTCCTGTATACATAATACCCAATTCCCACCGGGCTCTTGCTGTTCATAACGGTAGAAATCACCAAAGCCATCATATGTTCCATCATTGTCCATGCTTTCCAGCCAGATTACAAAAGAAGTCCCTACAGCCACATGCAGGACAAACAACAATGCAAATAAAACAACGGTTCGTATTTTCTTTTTCCAAAAAATAAAGAAAACAACAGGCATAAGGATAAAAAATATATACGCCCATAAATATACGCCAGACAAGTAGGTGACATGTTTGCCATAAAAGCACTCTGTAAGTTTATTATAATGAACAACCTGCCGTTTCTGACTGACCCAAAAATAAAGACAGTCAAAAGCAAATAGAAACAGGACAAAACTATATGCACCCAAACAGCCTATTTTCTTAATCTTGCCATTTTTTTCCATATCTTTTTATCCTCCTTATACTACTCTGCATCA
>OLNW01002956.1_pt1 | contig 13773 bp, 8 predicted proteins | sample 1672121 | NCBI WGS metagenome assembly OLNW01 (sample SAMEA3136648, study PRJEB25190) | human gut metagenome
TTCCATTCCATCCATATATGGCATCAATATATCCGTCAGTACAATATCCACCGGGTGTTCTTTTACAAATTCAGCTGCCTGTTTTCCATTTTCGCAGTCGCCTACGAGTTCACAGTCGATTGCACCCCAGTCAATGTTCTCTTTAATGGCATCACGGACGAGGATCTCGTCATCCACCAGTAATATTCGATACATGTATTTACTCCCCCATCTTTAAATTCACGTGCCTTATCATGTCAGACTAAGTCTGACTATTTTTTGTCAGTATTTTATTGTAACATGATTTGAAGAATTTGTGTAGTTATTTTCACAGACACGTGGGTGAAATGGGAGTAATACTAAGTGGTATTGCACTATGTATCATCGGTACGTGGGTGTGAGTAGAAGTATCTCTGTCCACCCACTGGACTGTGGAAATCATAGTGAAATCATCCCAATTTCCGGCACTTCACTGACCTTTATCATGCTTATTTACTTCCAAGCCACCCAAACTCGGCTATTTTTGTTGATCCGTTCAGTACTTACTCTTTTACAGGTCATTCACGACCCGTTATTTCATGGACTTGTTTAATACTTGCTTTAATCTCAGCCATCTACAATTCAAAAACTGATATTTTTCCAATAAAAAGCCCCACACAGGCATAACCCGGTGGGGTGTGCGAGGGGAGAGCGGCCTTCGCAACTGTGAGCGCCCTCCCCTCGCAAAATTTTTCAATTGTCAAAATGATTGACGGGGCTAAGGGCAGTTTCCTTACTTAACAATAAATCCCTCTTCATCCCACAGATCATGCCAATCCTTTGCACCTTCCCACAGGAATACCTGGCCTTTAACCAGACGGTTTCCTCTTTCCAGTGTTCCAATCTTGGCCATTTCTTCTTCTGTCAACGGATCTTCTGTCACACACTTCAGATTACTTACATAATTATGTACAGAGAATGGAATAGAAATCTCTCCTCTCTGGTGAGCCCATTTCAGTGCGATCAATGCTGGATGCACACCGTGTGCTTTGGCGATCTCCTGCATTTCAGGTGTCTGCATATCGGCGACATCCTCCGGGCAGATGTCTCTTTCCGGTCTTCTCGGTGAACCAAGCGGCATATATCCTACCGGCTGGATGTTATGTGCCACCAGATAATCATACTGCTCCTGCTGCTGGAAGCACGGATGCAGCTCCAGTTCACATGCCGCAGGTTTAATCTTCATTAATGGAAGGACTGCTTCCAGTTTTGGGATCGTCATATTGGAAATACCAATATAACGGATCTTGCCCTTTTCAACAAGTTCTTCACACTGACGATAGGTATCCATGAATTCTTCCACACTGAATGGTCTGGATTCCGGGTTTCTGGAATCTACATCACAGAATGGTGCATGGTAGTTCGGAAATGGCCAGTGGATAAAGTAAAGATCCACATAATCGCACTGAAGATCGTGAATGCTCTTTGTGCAGGCTTCTTCTACTTTTCGGTGCATATCATTCCAGACCTTAGTCATAATGAAAAGATCTTTTCGCTCCACCACACCTTCATCAAAAGCGGTTTTGAAAACTTCTCCAATCTGAGTCTCGTTTCCATAGCATGCTGCACAGTCAAACATACGGTATCCACAGCGGATCGCACCTGCAACTGCCTCAGACACTTCTTCTGCACTTACACGGTCAGAACCAAAAGTTCCCATACCCATACAGGGTACTTCTTCTCCTGAAGGAAGGGTTACTTTCGGCACGATTGCCGGATTGATAAATTCTGCCATTTTTGTTTCCTCCTAAATTCTACATTATATAATTTTTGATTTTTAAAGTTTTTCGATTTTGATCAGCGGAAGGAGTTTTTCCATATCTTCCATCACAAAGAATCCAGTCTCCTCACGCATGGCTGATGCAGCGGAGATCGCACTTGCTCTTCTTAAAGTCTCTTCCAGCGACAGTCCCTCGCTCAGTCCAAGTGCAAAACCTGCGATCATGGAATCTCCGCATCCTACGGTGTTTACTGCATCAATCTTTGGCACCACTGCACGGAAAATTCCCTCATCGCCTACTGCCAGAGAACCTTCTGCTCCGAGTGAAACCACTACGATCTCAACGCCCTTTGCATGAATTGCTTTTGCCGCTTCCATAATATCCTGCATATTGTCGCACTGCTTTCCTGTCAGCATCCGTATCTCATCAATGTTCGGTTTGATCAGTGTAGGGCAGGCTTCGATTCCAAGCTCCAGCAGTTTCCCGCTGGTGTCAAGGATTACCGGTTTACCAGCTTCTTTCACAATTCTGACCAGGCTATGGTATGCTGTTCCATCCAGACCTTTTGGAACGCTTCCCGACATGGAAACAACATCTGCGTTCTGTACAAGTTCCCTGAATTTCTTTTCAAATCCCTGGAAATCCTCTTCTGTCAGAGTAAATCCCGGCTCAAGAAATTCTGTCTGCACATGGTTGACTTCATCCCAGATATTGATACAGGATCTGCTCTCTGCATCCACATGGTAAAAATCTCCTCTGATTCCAAATGGTTTCAGGGCATCTTCAATATAATTTCCCGCATGACCTCCGACAAATCCAGTAGCCACTACTTCTGCTCCATAAATGGAGGCCGGTTTGGATACGTTGAGACCTTTTCCTCCCGGAACATAGGAACATTCCTTTACCCGGTTTACTTCTCCAACTTTAAAATCATCCACCACATATCTCTTATCGATTGCGGCATTTAAGGTTACTGTGAGTATCATCTTATTCTTCCTCGTTTGATAAAAGAATCTTTCCTTTTACAAGTCCCGGTGTCTTAAATAACTGAAACGCTTCCTGTGCCTGACTCATCGGGATTTTTTTGTAAATGAATCCCGGATCAAATTTCAGCTGTCCTGTTGCAAAATAATGTGCGGTCAGATCCCATTCACGTCCCGGGAACGGTGCACTGTAGGACATCCAGGAACCAGTCAGTTTGAATTCTTTACGGTTCATATTTTCCCACTGTGCCGGTGTAAATGTCAGATTCTCGTGAGGAGTTCCGATAAAGCAGACATGTGCTTTGTTTGCAGCCAGTTCAAATGCCATATGCATTGTCGGAACCTGTCCCGCTGTCTCAAATACGAAACCATACCCCTTACCACCAGTGATCGCCATGGCTTTTTCCATGTAGTCATCTTCTTTTGTGTTGATGACTTCGTCCGCACCAAGACGTTTTGCAAGTTCCAGACGTTCATTGCTGATATCAAAGACAACTACCTTTTTGGCGCCAAAGATCTTCGTCCACTGCATGGTAAACATTCCCACGGTGCCACCGCCGAGGATCGCCACATACTCTCCTCCGTGATAATCATTCTGGAACACTCCATGGATTGCAACCGTTGCAGGCTCAAACATGGCACCCTGTTCGTACGGAACACTGCTGTCAAAAGGAACCGCATTCTGTTCCGGAACTACCACATAGTCTGCATTACTTCCCTGCTGTCTGGATCCGATGAAGCTATAATGCTTGCAGAGGGAAAAATTGCCCTTCTGGCAGTCATCACATTTCATGCATGGGAGAAGCGGTGCACCTGACACACGATCACCAACCTTCACCTTGGTCACGCCTTCGCCAACTTCTACTACATCACCGGAGAATTCATGTCCGAGTACGATCGGATAAAAATGAACTCCATGATTCAGGACACGAGGGATGTCAGATCCACAGATACCGGAATATCTGACTTTGATCTTAACGGTTCCTCTGGTCACCTCTGGTTCTTCTATTTCCTGGTATTGTACGTCCTCATTTGCAACTACTACTGCTGCTTTCATAATCTATATTTTCTCCTTTCATATATTCTGTTTTGCTGTCATCATATGGGCCAGGGACTTGTAAAGTTCAAGGTAGGTCTGATAAGTCTGGTCGTAGATGACTTTGTTCTCCGGGTCTGGTTCATGGCGGCGGGTTTCTTTTACAGTAAGTGAAACTGCTTCATCATAGTCTTTATAGAATCCAACTCCGACTCCGGCAAGCAGAGCCGCTCCAAGTGTGGTTGCCGTATCGGATGCAGGCACTATCATCGGTTTTCCTGTGATGTCGGATTTGATCTGCGTCCAGAGAAGAGAGTTCGCAGATCCACCCATAGCTCTTAAGACTTCCACCTCTGCCCCGGCTTCTTTCGCCACTTCCAGATTATGTCTCAGAGAAAGTGCGACACCTTCCATGCAGGCACGGACCATGTGTCCTTTGGTCTTGGCAAAGTCAAGCCCGTAAAAAACTCCCTTGGCGTATGGATTCCAGATTGGAGATCGTTCCCCGGACATATATGGAAGGAATATCATTCCATCACAGCCCGGTGATACTTTTGTGGCAATCTCGTTCAGCTGACTGAGGGAGGACATTCCTGTCTGTTCCTTCATTATCCGCTCATAATCCGCAAATTCACGCTCGAACCAACGCATAACACCACCGCCTCCGGTGGTTCCTCCCTGAAGGAGCCATTTACCCGGGACAACATGAAAACTTAATATCAGTCGCGGGTCGGCTTTGTACGCATCCATACAGATGCTCATTCCACCTGCCTGACCACCCTGCTCCTGCGTTTCTCCCGGATGGATAACTCCTGCACCAAGTGTTCCACAGGCTGCATCCAGACCACCGGCAACTACCGGTGTGCCCTCCGAAAGTCCACATTCTGCTGCTGCCTTTGCAGTGACACTGCCAATCACATGGTCGCAGTCACAGATTTCCGGAAGAAACTCCATGGGAATTCCCAGAAGTTCACACATTTCCTCATCCCAGCAGGCTTTTTTCATGTCGAAGCAGTGAAGCCCGTATCCCTGCGATACATCCTGCGAGATCACACCTGTCAGTTTATATGCGATATAGCTGTTCGACTGAAGAATCTTGTCGATCTTTGCATATACCTCCGGAAGATTTTCTTTGTACCAGAGAATCTTCGCGGTAGAATAAGACGGCTGAAGAGAATTTCCTGCCACCTCAAAAATCTTCTCTGCACCAATCTCCTGATTCAGTCTGTCACAGACAGACTGTGCTCTGGTATCCATCCAGATCGGTGTATTAGTCAGTACTTTTCCCTCTTTATCAATCGCAATCGCAGACCAGCTCTGCCCATCGATTCCAATTCCCGCAATCTCATCCGGCTTAATATCTGCTTTCTGTATTGTTTCTTTCGATGCCCGGCAGACGGCATCCCACCATTCTTCCGGATTCTGTTCCGCCCATCCTTCCTGCGGATAATATACCGGATAGTCACCACTGGCTGCTGCAAGAACTTTTCCGTTTCTGTCAAACACAGCCACCTTACATGCACTTGTTCCGATATCAATTCCCAATAAATATGATTTCATCCTTTTGCTGCTCCCATTTTTTGTAAAAGCCCTGTTTTTCCTGTATTACAGCATTTATAAATCTATCTGCTCAGAACACACACGGATTTTCCTTCCATGATCTCTGTCTGAAGTTTCTCCATAAAAGGCTCTTCCGATCCTGCTTCTCTCTTTTCAAGACGTTCCAGCATGATCCTTGCAACCTCTCTGGCAATTCCGTCCGTCGGCTGTGATACGATCGTAAGCTTCGGACGGCACGCCCTTGCAAACGGAAGATTATCAAACCCTATCATGGAAAGCTGTCCCGGAACCTGTATTCCCAGCTCGTTAACTCCAATCATCGCTCCCATTGTCATTTCATAGTTGGTCACAAAAACCGCAGTCATATCCGGATTGTTCCGGACAAGCTCTTCCAGACCTCTGACACCGCCTTTGATGGTATAATCTCCACGATAAACCAGCGAATTCTTTATTGAAATCCCGGCTTTTTCAAGTGCGGTACAATATCCTGTCAGACGTTCCTCTGCTGTAAAAATCCCCTCAGGTCCGCCGATAATCCCAATATTTCTGTGTCCTTTTTCTATAAAAAGCTCCACTGCTTCCTCGGCAGCTTTCTGGTTATCTACTAGAACACTGTCACACGGAATTCCCTGGATCCTGCGGTCGATCAGCACGATCGGCCGGCCCGTCTTCTGGAATCTCTTTAAATGTGCACCCGTTTCATCCACCGGCATATTGATGATTCCATCTACCCGGCGGCGGATCAGAAATTCCACCGCTTCCCGCTCCAGTTTCTTATCTGTACGACAGTCACACACGATCGTAGCATAGCCATGACTTCTGAGAATATCCTCCATCCCCGTTATGATCTCAGCACAGAATATATTATTCAGCTCCGGAATCACAACACCGATCGTCTTTGTCGCATTGGTCTTAAGTCCTCTTGCAACTTCGTTGACCTCGTAATGGAGTTCCTCGATGGCCTCTTCAATCTTTATTCTGTTTTTTTCTCTGACATTTCCTCCGTTAAAATAAGAGGAAATCGTAGCCAGGCCAAGTCCTGTCCGCCTGGCTATGTCTTTCATTGTCGCTGCCATTTTGTCTCTCTGCTTTCTTATTCTGCTTTGCCGTCACAGCCGCAGACTTTCATTCTTGCCATTACAAGTTCTTTCACTGCTGCGATAGCCGTCTTTCCATATGCTTTCGGATCAATGGTATCCGGTTTTTCTTTGAGAAGCTCTTTGACTGCCTTAGAATATGCTGCACGGAGCTCGGTAGCAAAATTCACTTTGCAGATTCCACGTTTTACGCAGTCCATAACATCCTCATCACTCAAACCGGAGGCACCATGGAGTACAAGCGGAATATCTACCACTTCACGGATCTCGCTGAGACGTTCTTTGTCAAGCACCGGTGTACCTACATAGAATCCATGTGCAGTTCCGATGGCAACTGCAAGAGAAGTAACTCCTGTACGCTCAACGAACTCTTTCGCTTCCTGCGGATCTGTATTGGTATCTGCTTCTGCCTCCAGATCGTCCTCTTTGCCGCCAACCTTGCCAAGCTCAGCTTCACATGGGATATTGAGTGCCCGTGCAACATCTGCCACACGCTTTGTCTCTGCAATATTTCCCTCGAAATCCAGTTTGGATCCATCGATCATGACGGAAGTATACCCTGCGTGCATTGCCTGCATCGCCAGTTCAAAGCTGCTGCCGTGATCCAGATGAAGGCATACCGGAACAGCTGCTTTCTCAGCCTCCGCTGCAACGATCGCTGCATAAGTCTCTACGGTTCCATATTTGATCGTAGATGGTGTTGTCTGGATCATAACCGGTGCTTTGAGTTCTTCTGCTGCCTGGATGATCGCCTTTACCATCTCCATATTCTCCGCATTAAATGCACCTACTGCATAACCGCCTTCCTGGGCTTTGGACAGCATTTCTTCTGATGTAACAAGTGGCATAATGATTTTCCTCCTCATAATGTGTGTATGTTTTCCTGTTATAAATACCTCAGTGACAGGAAACATTTCCAAAACCGAAACGTTTCCGTTTGAGTTAATCATACATCCCTAAAGCTCTTCTGTCAATCGTAAAAATATTATTTCACTTTATCCTTAGCAGTGTAAAATTTTCATCTTTTATCGGAAAATATTCTCTTGAAAAGTAACCGGAATACAGTTACATTCATTATATACAAATTGTTTCAGAGTGAGACATGACATGATTCAGTAAAATTAATAAACGGAGGCATAAAGATATGTTAAAAGGAATTCCTGAAATCTTATCACCAGAATTATTAAAGGTATTATGTGAAATGGGTCACAGTGACCGTCTTGTAATCGCAGACGGCAACTTCCCGGTTGAATCCATGGGCAAGAATGCGATCACCATCCGCTGTGACGGACACGGCGTACCAGAGATCCTGGAAGCCATCCTCAAGGTTTTCCCGTTGGATACTTATGTAGAGCATCCTGTAAATCTTATGGAGGTTATGCCTGGTGATACTGTAGAGACACCGATCTGGGATACCTACAAAGAAATCATTCGTAAATATGATGACAGAGGAGACGCAGTTGTTGGAAATATCGAGCGTTTTGCATTCTATGATGAAGCAAAAACTGCTTACTGTATCATCTCCACAAGCGAAAAAGCACTGTATGCAAACGTTATGCTGCAGAAGGGTGTTGTCATCAACAATTAACTCACGGCCATCTTTTCTTTATAAAAAGCCCCGAACTTTATTGTTCGGAGCTTTTTTTCATGTTATGATGAAAACAGAGTCAGAAATTAATTTCACGGAGGACATGATATGAATAAGAAAACACCCAACTTACTGCGCAGTCTGTCAGTCATTCTTTGTGCCGCCGTTCTTGCTGGAAGCTTCCCTTCCGATATGCAGACGGTTTCTGCTGAATCTGCTGACATTGATTTTGTTTCCTCTCCTGAAGAAGAAACTTCACCGGATGTAGAATTCACCGAAGAAACCATCGATGATACTCAGGGATCTGATTCTGCTTCTGATAATACAGAATCTGCTTCCGATTTCTCTTATGACACCGAAGATGGACTTTTTTCCTCAGAAGAGGATTCCCTTTTTACCTCCGGCGATTCTTCCGTTTCGGCAGATGATGATCTGGACTATATTCTCGGACGTCCTATGACAGAGGAAGAACGTCAGGCACAGCTGGCGCCACTGCAGAACCTCAAGCCTATGACACCCCTGGACGATGTCGACAGTGATCTTTCTTCCGATATCGCCACATACGCCGTCCTTCCTGAAGTATACGATTCCAGAGATGAGAACCTTGTAACTCCTGTCAAATTTCAGAATCCATTCGGTATCTGTTGGGCTTTCAGCCTTATTTCCAATGCAGAGACTAGCCTTCTTTCTCAGGGACTGGGATGCTGGGATCTTTCTGAGGAACATCTTGCCTATTTCTTTGCTCACCGCACGGATGATCCACTTGGAAACACCCCAAATGACAAATATATCCACAAAGGAAGTGATTATCATGACAGTGGAAATGGTATGATCGCGTCCTTTTTCTTAAGCACCTGGTCCGGCATGACTACCGAAGATAAGGTTCCACTCCCTACTGACAGCACCCATACACGGGATTTTTCGGCATCCATGGTTCCTGACAGTAGCCTTGCCTATGATACCTCTGTCTATATGGAAAACGCTGTTTTTTCGCAGTATGAGGAAGAACGGACCAAACTGCTCCTTTCACAGTATGGAGCTGTTTCTGCCATGATCTATATGGACAGCAGCGGCAGATATTACAATCCGGACACTGCCGCCTCCTGTTATCCGTCATCAGGCTCCGTAAATCACGCTGTCACCCTTGTCGGATGGAATGATCATTATTCAAAGGAAAATTTCACCTCCGCTTCCGGTGTCCAGAATAATGGTGCCTGGATCGTCAAAAACAGCTACGATACTGACTGGGGAGATAATGGATATTTCTATATTTCCTATGAGGATCAGTCCTTAAGAAACCTTATATGCAACACGGCTACCACAGCTCCGGCATATCCGAATAATTATTTTTATGACGGGGCAAATTCAAGTACAACAACTTTCACTTTAAAGACTGGCTATTCGATCGCCAATATTTTTACAGCAAAGGCCGGAAAAGGAAACTACGAACAGCTCGGTGAGATCGTGACTGCTTCCAAAACTGACAACGCTTCCTATCAGATTCAGATCTATACAGACCTTACGGATCCAAAAGATCCTGCCAGCGGAGTTCCTGCTTATGCAGCCCCCTTTGAGTACACACAGGCACTCGCCGGAATTGATACCGTAACTCTCCCGGAACCAGTCATGCTGACTCCCGGTTCCCAGTTTTCGGTTGTACTGACTCTGGCAGATTCACAGATCAGTTATTATGTGGAAGCATCCAGGGATCTGGACTGGCTGGAAACTGTTGCCGGAACTACTCCCGGACAGAGTTTCTATTCCAGAGATTCCAAGACCTGGAAGGATGTCGCAACCCTGGACAGTCCCTATTGCTTCTCCATTAAAGCACACACCAGAACCCTTGACCAGGCACCAACCGCTACGCCAACTGTTACACCGACACCGACCGCAACTCCGACTGCGACTCCTACCGCAACTCCAACTGCGACTCCGACACCAACAGTTACTGCGACGCCTACTCCTACCGTGACTCCAACTCCGACTGTCACTGTGACACCTACTCCGACCGTTACGCCAACTCCAACCGTTACTGCGACTCCGACTCCGACCGTGACGCCAACTCCAACAGTTACTGCGACTCCGACTCCGACCGCTACACCGACTCCAACAGTTACTGTAACTCCGACCGCTACACCGACTCCGAAGCCGCGCACTTATCAGATAAAGTATGTCAGGAACACCAGGCTCAATGTAAGCGGTCTTCCTTCCGACAAAACCCGCTATGCTTCCGGCAAAACTGCCAGAGTTAAGAATGCGCCTTACTGTACTTCCCGCTTCTTTGCCGGCTGGAATACCAGAGCCGACGGAAAGGGAACCCGCTATTTGCCGGGCCAGAATATCAAGATCAAAGGAAATGTTACCCTGTACGCTCAATGGCAGGTAAGTCATACCACTTCCTCTCTGATCTATCGTGTGACCGGAAAGCAGACCGTCACCTGCTATGGAACTTCCAACAGCCGTCTTGGCAAGGCTGTCATACCGCTCACCATCAAATATGCAGGTGCCACCTACAAGGTAACTTCTGTATGGAGCAAGGCCTTTGCCAACAAGAAGAAGCTTTCCAGTGTTGTAATCGGACATAATGTTTCTGCCATCGGAAGCCAGGCCTTCTATAACTGCCGGGATCTTAAGACCGTCACGATCGGTACCGGACTGACACGCATCTGTTCCCAGGCATTCCGGAATGTAAAAGCAAAATGCGTCATTACGATCAAAAGCACCCGCCTTACCACCGTTTCCTCTAAGATCGATCAGGGTGTAAAAAAGATGACCGTCCGCGTTCCAAAGGCAAAATATTCAGCCTATAACCGCCTGCTGCGAAAGCACTCCAAAACAGTCCTTGTGAAACGATTCTGATCAGTCCACCACTGGTGGCTGAACCAGTTTTGCCACTGCCTGAAGTACAAGTTCCGTATTCAGCGGCTTCGCAATGTGTTCATTCATCCCAGCTGCTTTTGACCTTATTTTATCTTCTGTAAAAGCATTTGCAGTCATTGCGATGATTGGAATTGTCCTGGCATCTTTTCTGTTCAATCTGCGGATTCTTTCGGTTGCTTCATAACCATCCATCTCTGGCATCATGACATCCATCAGGATCGCATCGAAGCAGCCTTCCGCAGATTTTTCAAAAATTTCAAGGGCTTCCCGGCCATTCCATGCCTTTGTCACAACTGCCCCTGCATTTTGCGTGATAAATTCCACGATTTCCATATTCAGTTCATTATCCTCAACCAGAAGGATATTCAGACCGGCAATGGAACATACGGATTTCTTTGCTTTCTTTTCTGCCTCTCTTTTTTCCATATCAATTTTGAACGGTATCGTGATCACAAAGGTAGTACCCTTGTCCTTCTCACTCTCAAAAGTAATATCTCCGCCCATTGTTTTTACAAGCCCCATCGTAATCGACTTTCCAAGTCCCGTACTGCCATATTTGCTGTGACCGCCGATTCTCTCCTGCGTGAACGGTTCAAAAAGATGCTCCTGGAATTCCCGGCTCATGCCAATTCCCGTATCTCTGCAGGTAAATTCGAACACTGCAGTATCACCTTCTGCAGAAATTTCTCTGCATCTCAGCATAATCTTGCCATGCTCCTTATTATACTTGACTGCGTTACTTATAAAATTCATCATGATACGTTTTACATGAACCGGACTGCCGATCAGATTCCAGTGGGCAACTCCAATGTTGTCCTGGGTGATTTCTATTTTTCGTTCCTCCGCCATTTTTTCGATTATCTTAAGAACATTCTGCCCTATATCATAAAGGTTAAACGGAACCTCCTCCAGCATAATCTCACCGGATTCCAGTTTTCCCATATCAAGGACCTCATTGATCAGCTCCAGCAGAAGGTGAGAGGCATCCCTGATCTTTTCTCTGCATTCTGCCAGTTTATTTATATCATTATGGTAATAATCCGCGACCTCGAGCATCCCGCAGATTCCATTGATCGGTGTGCGGATATCATGACTCATTCTCCTGAGGAAATTTGTCTTGGCTTCATTGGCACGCTCTGCAGTATCCAGTGCTTCTTTCAGAAGCTTCTGCTGTCGGATTTCAGCCTCCACAACATCATCTACATTCAGAAATCCCAGCACAATAATCCCTGAATCCTCGTTTCTGATAACGCGGAACTGATAATAATGAACCTCATCTCCGTTTTTTACCCGGTAGTTGCCCTTGTACTCTTCTTTTTTCCTGATCCTCTTACGCACATTGCGAAGCCTCAGTACTTCATGCAGCATATCGCGGTCATCCGGATGCACCCGCTCTTCAATGTATTTTGCAAGAAACTTCTTATAAGAATAGCTGCCGTCCTCTTTCTTCTTCAGGCCATCTTCATTTCCCTCTTCCTCTTTGATGATCGAGAGCGTTTTTTCTCGGAGATTCAGAAGATATACATCCCTGTAATTGCTGCTGAGTGTACGGACAATACTGACCTGCGTCTCATATTCCTCCTGTGACCGGGTAATATCCACTCCATACAAAAGTCCCTCCAGATGATTATTCGACGGATTTATCAAAAGCCGTACCACGTACTTTGAAATACGTGCAATATTGTCATCATAATAGCATCTCGAAATTCTTGTTATCTCCACCTGTCCCGCATTGTAGTTCTCAAGCATGGAATTTCGACAGAAAGCATCAATGAAATCCTGTCTGTCCTGCTCCTTCGGAATATACTGTGCCGTATCCCGGACAAACGCATCAATCGTACAATCCGACTCCAGTATATCCACGATCGCAGATGTTCCACCGGTTTTGAGTATCTTATCATCCGTGATATCCAGATGAAAATATCCCGCAGCATGAGAAATGGAACCAATCAGGGAATTCAGTTGATTTTCATATATTTTGCGTGCATTTACATCATTATCCTCGCATGCGGCAGCGATTATAAAATCCTGCTCATCCTCCGTTTCACCGTTTCTGGTAACCAGAAGATAGTAATAATGCGTCTCTTCTCCTGCACTCCTGAAATGCACCCTGAAACTCGATGAATTTGCAAGTTTCTGTTCCAGATAATCCAGTTCCATTTTTTTTAGGACGTAGCTGCGGTCATCCGGATGGATATAGCGGGTAAGATATTCCCTCACTGTATCATAATCCGCATTATCTTTCACAATACTGTCGTCCGGATCATTTGTAAATTCAGAGCGGTAAACAGAAATTGTTTTCTGCTGACAGTTGACAGAATAAACTGCCACATAGTCCGAAGCAAGCCGATTGACTGCCCCCAGAAGACGCAGAGATTTCTCTCCTGTAGGAATCGCACTTGACATTCTCTCTCCCTCTGCAACGGTACTGAAAACCAGTGCATGCCCTCTGCTGCCGTCCAGAAGGATGGTATCCACCGCATCCACAGTCTCGTAAATATGACGAATGGGATCCAGATACGTCTTTGGACCGCAGATTCCATTGACCACCGGACACGGCGGACATGGTGCATCCAGTCCCATCAGTGCTTTGTAACATTTCATTCCCATCTGAAGGCTCGGATAGATTTCCTTCGCTGTCTCGTTAAACCCAATAATATTGTAATCCCCGTCAATACTATAATATCCTGATGAATGTGCCCCCATAAAGTCCCCTTTCCTGTTCCATTCTATTTCGTAACTGTTCAGCACCCTCACAGTCACGAGTCAAAATGCCTCGCGGGATACTGCTTTCTGAATAGTTAGCAACCACCAGTTCAACTGGTGGTTTATCCTTGGCCCTCCAAAGGGCCATTGTTACTGCTCGCCCCAAAGGGCGGTATCGCAAGCA
>OLNW01002965.1_pt1 | contig 13744 bp, 8 predicted proteins | sample 1672121 | NCBI WGS metagenome assembly OLNW01 (sample SAMEA3136648, study PRJEB25190) | human gut metagenome
CTGGATGATTGGACCGACGCCCACCGTTGCGCCTCGCTGGCGCTGGTGGAGCTGGTGGACACCACGTTGATATGGAAATTTTCCTCGTCCGCCCCCTGCTCCAGCCCTTCCTTGAAAGCCGTCCAGCGGTCGCTGCTGCTGTCGTCCACGATGACAGCCACCGAATGGTAGGTTTCCTTTTTTCCCGCGTTGACCATTCCGTAGGAGGCATAGACGAGCACCGCCAGAATGGCAGCCACCAGAAGTCCGACATAAAAACGGTTTTTATTCATGACTTCTCCTCCTTCGCTTTGTATTTTCCCTCTTCCAGAAGCTGCTGATTTTCTTCCGTGTAGGGGATGGCCGGGATATGGATCGTCACCTTCATGCCCTCGTCGGGATGGCTCTCGATCAGAAGCCCGTACTCCTTGCCGAAACGCAGGCGGATCCGGCTGTCCACGTTGATGAGGCCCACGCCGGAACCTCTCTTTCGTTCCCGGGAACTTTCCGTCAGAAGCTTCGCCGCCTCTTCCTCGGGCATGCCAAGACCGTTGTCCTGGACTTCCAGATAGATATCTCCGTCTTTTTCATAGCCTTTTACGAGGATCTCGCCCTCTCCGTCCATGTATTCCATGCCGTAATAGATGGCATTTTCCAGGAGGGGCTGAAGCACCAGCTTCACCGTACAGCACTGCTGCACCTCGGGCTCCACCTGAAATTCCACCTGAAAGGCGTTTTTATAGCGGATCTTCTGGATGCTCATGTAGTTCTGGGCGTGACGGATCTCATCCTCAATGCTTATGATCGTCTTTCCGCGGCTTAGGCTCACCCGGAAAAGGCTGCCCAGCTGGGTGATCATGAAAACTGCTTCCCTATAGCGTTCCCCGGTGATCATCCAGACGATGGAATCCAGCGTATTATAGAGGAAATGTGGATTGATCTGGGACTGGAGGGCATCCAGTTCGCTCTTCCGCTTTTCCTCCTGCTCCGTAACAATATCCTTCATAAGCTGCCGGATCTGGGCTACGGTGGACTGAAGGGTCTTACCCAGATGGGCCACCTCCAGGGAACCGCCCACATAGATATCGGGTTCCAGATTGCCTGCCTCCCACTCTTTCACGGAATCGTTGAGTTTCTTTAAAGGCTTCGCGATCCGGGCGGAAACCAGCTGATTCAGGATCATCGTCGCCAGAAGGGCCAGGGCCACCAGCAGGATCATGAGATACCGCGTCTCCTCAAGGCCCATAGAAAACGTCTCCATCGGAACCACACCCACCAGCTTCCAGCCCGTATAGCTGATCGTTTTCACAGTCACCATCCGGTTCTCCTTCTCGAAATGTTCCCGGGTGGTACCGTCCTCATAGCCGGAAACGTCCTGGTTGTCTTCCCCCAGAAGACCAGTGCGGATGAGGTTCTGCTTGGGATGGTAAATGATCTCCCCGTTGCGGTCCATGAGGTAGACATACTCCTTGGAAACGTCCTGGTTGACCTTTTCCAGCAGCTGCTTGATACTGCTGTAGTTCATATCTACCAGAAGGACGCCCTGCATCGTGCCGCCGTTGTTGGTGAGTTCCACGGTACGACTCAGGGAAACGACCCAGTGATAACGGTAGGAGGGGTCGTCAAAAAGGTTCTGCACATGGGGTGTGGAAAAGTGAAAGTTTTCCAGCTGATCCACTGCGTCCTGAAACCACTCCTGGTCCGTGACAGAAATTCCTGCTTTCACGTTAGCGATGGGAGCCGCCGCCACGAGGCCGCCGTCCCTCGCATAGCAGGCAATGCTCACCAGATTGTCCTTGTTGGCCTCGTAGAGAAGATCCATCTCCTCATCCAGCCCCTCGGTGGCCAGGTCCTTGTCCTTGATGACACTGTAGTACATGGCATCGGAGATCCGGCGCATGCTCCTCAGGTAATCCTCCAGGCTGATGGCCGTCTGGTTTAAAAGCTGCTCGGTGTTTTCCGCATAGAGCAGCTCCGTCTTTCTTGCAAACTGCTGATAGAGCAGAACGCCCAGGAAACACATGATGCAGACCGCCGTGATCGTAAAAGATACGGAGATCGTCACCTGAATGCTCTTGGGGTCCGCATGCTTCACAAAGCGCTTTCCAAGCTTTTCCAAAAATTTCTTCGTCTTATCCACTGACTTTCATTTTCTCCACTCGATACTTGGACGGCGACACCCCGTATTTTTTCTTGAAAGCATAGCTGAAATAGTTGGGATCGCCGTAGCCGACTTTTTCCGCAATCATGTAGGTTTTGTCGTCCGTCGTCAGAAGCAGTTCCTCCGCCGCCTCCATGCGGTAATCCGTGAGATAGCCGATGAAGGTCTTTCCCGTCTCCTTTTTGAAGACCGTGGAAAAATAAGCGGCGCTGACGCCCAGGGTCCGGCAGACTGTCTCGATGGAAATGCTCTGGTCCGCATAATTTTCCCGGACATACTCGACAGCCCTGGTCACAAAGGATTTCGTATTGTTCTGGCGCTCGCTGCTCAGCATCTCCTGAACCTTCTCACCCACGCCGATGAGCCATTCGCAGAGCTCCTCGAAGGATTCCGGCTGGAAAACCATCTGATAGATATCGCTTTCCTTTCGGAAAAGCTCTTCCATATCCAGCTGGTTTTTGTTTCCGAAGCGCATGATCTCCGCGATGAGTTCCATAACAAAGAGGCGATACTTCTGCAGAGAGCTGCCATTCTCCGTAAATTTCTTCAGGCAGTCCTTGACCTCGCCCTCCAGCGCACTCTTGTCCCCCAGGCGGATCTGTTTCATGATCCGGCGAAGGGCTTCCTCCTCCCAGGTCTCCTCGGACTTTTCCTTTGGCTCGATCTCCGCGATGTTGATGGCCCGGTTGTTTCCGTAGAGAGCCCGGTAAGAAACGGCGTTCCTGGCTCCCTGATAGGAAAGCTTCAGCTCCTCCACCGAGGAACAGAGCTGGCCCACGCCGGCCGTCACCCGGACGCCGCAGACACGTTTGGCCTGACGGCAGAACTCATCCATCATATCCGTATAGCCAGCCACCTGTTCCGCCGTCTCCAGCTGGGAAATCACGATGATATCCCCGAGATAAATCAACGTCCTGGAACCGTATTTCGGCACCAGCTGCTCTTCCGCCAGCTTTTTCACCGAGACCGTCATCAGAAACGGATTGCTGTAGGCCTTCACATCCGAGGAACTTAAGTGGAGAATCGTCACCAGATAGAGGGGTCCACAAAGATGGATCTGATAGTTCACCAGATATTTGTCGATCTCCTCTGCAGGCACCCGGCCCTCAAAAAGCGAGGTAAAAAAGTTCTCCTGGAGAAGTGGCAGGCTTTCCATATAGTATTCCTGAAGCTTGTCAATGTTCCGCTTCTCGTCGATTTCCTTATCAAGGGATTTTTTGATCCTGCCAAAAAGCTCCTGAAGCTCTCCGGCGTCAATGGGTTTTAAGATGTACTCCTCCACCTCAATGCGAATTGCCTCTTTTGCATATTCAAATTCGTCAAATCCGGAAAAGATGATGATCCGGATCGAAGGATAGCGCTCCTTCAGCCTCCGGCTCAGCTCCAGTCCGTCCATATAGGGCATTTTGATATCAGTCATCACCACGTCGGGCTGGCACTCCTCCGCCAGCTCCAGGGCCTCGGCCCCGTTGTGGGCATAACCCACGATCTGGAAGCCCATACTTGCCCAGTCCAGTTTTTTTATAATGATCTGGATGACTTCCTCCTCGTCATCCACCAGCATCACTGAATAGAGACTCATACTGCAATCTCCCCTTTATTCACCGTATTTTTCGTTCATTTTTTTCCAGAGGACCCCGAAGATCACAAAACACACGCCTATCTCGATGAGGGCAAAATCCACGCTCCAGTACATGATCACAGCCATGCCAAGGGACGCGATCGTCAGAAAGACCATAAGCTTTCCGGCTGCCTTCGCAAAGCCTTCTTTGTCCTTCGGTTTCTTTTTATTTTTTCCATAGATGGAATCCACATCCTGCAGAACCAGGAGACGGAAGCTGTAGTAAGCCAGCACCACCGTCATCAGAAGCGGGATCAGGGCTGTTGATAAATAGCTTTCACCTGTCATAAATTCATTTCCTCCCAAATGTTTTCTTATAAAAAAGGCCGCCGCTTCAGGTCTTGCGACGGCCTTTTCATTATAGTATAAGTTTTATTTTCTTGCTACATATTTTCTGATATCCAGAGAAATTGCAACGAAGATGATGACACCAAGAGCGATCCACTGTGCGTTGGAGTTTACTCCCAGGAACTGCAGAGCCGCTTTCAGAATCTCGAATACTGCTACACCGATGATAGCGGATGAAACTTTACCACGGCCTCCGGAAACGGATACGCCGCCGATGGTACAAGCTGCGATAGCCTCCATCTCATAACCATAACCAAGCTGTACGGAAGCACCGCCGGCCTTTGCGCCCAGCATGAAGCCTGCCAGACCATACATAGCTGCTGCTTTTGCGTAGATGATGATGAGGGTCTTCTTTACGGGAACACCGGCAACCTCTGCTGCCTGCGGGTTTCCGCCGATGGCATACATATATTTGCCGTGACGGGTCATGTTAAAGATAAACCAGGTGATCACTGCCACAAGAAGTGCGATCCAGATCAGGTAGCTGATTCCAAGGAATCTGCCGGAAGCAATACCGGTATAAGAGGATACATAACCTCCCAGCGGAGTTGCATTGGTGTAGATCATGTTGATACCGTAAACGATCTCCATCATTGCCATGGTGGAAATGAAGGGCGGTACGTTCAGATAAGCGATGAAAAATCCGGTAACAGCGCCGAAAGCTGCACAGATCAGCATGACGATCAGAAGAGCCAGGAAAATATTCATGGGCTTCATGTCCGGGAAGAATTTCTGGGAGTAATCCATCTTCTGAAGCAGGGTACCTGCGATACAGCCGCCCAGACCGATCATACGTCCGGCTGACAGGTCACAGCCTGCGGTGATGATACAGCCCGCAATACCAAGGGCAATGACCAGACGGGAACTCATATTCATGAGGATGTTTGTCAGGTTGTTGACACTCAGGAAATTCTTTGAAGTAATACCGGTATAGATTACCAGCAGCACTACGATGATGATTACACCGTAGTTGATCATAATGTCTTTAAAACTCAGTTTTTTCTTATCCATTATTGGCTCCTCCCATCATCAGAACTGTGTCGCATAGCTCATTACCTTGGCCTGCGTCATGTCCTTCTTGTCTTTGATCTCTCCCCGCATCTTGCCGTCGCACATAACATAGACACGGTCGGACATTCCTAAAAGCTCAGCCATCTCAGAGGAAACCATGATAATGGATTTTCCCTGAGCAGCCAGATCGTTCATGATCTCGTAGATCTCATGCTTGGCTCCTACGTCGATACCACGAGTCGGCTCATCCATGATCAGAATATCCGGATCGTTCGCCAGCCATCTGGCGATGATAACCTTCTGCTGGTTTCCTCCTGACAGGTTGGCGATGTGCTCCTTCATGTTCGGAGTCTTGATCCGAAGCTTCTTGATACTGCTGTCCACGATCTCGCCGATCTTCTTGTGATCCAGAACAATGCCTGCTTTCAAATATTTATTATAGGTAGAAACACCTACGTTGTCTTTGATGGAAAGACAGCCGAAGATACCATTTCCACGACGGTCCTCTGTGATCAGGCCGATACCGGCTTTCATGGCATCTGCCGGATGTTTGATCGTTACTTTCTTTCCTTTGACGTAAACTTCACCGCTCTTTAAAGCACGGATACCGAAGACACCTTCCAGTACCTCTGTTCTCTGGGCACCGACCAGACCGCCGAAACCAAGGATCTCACCTTTTCTCAGGTTAAAGGAAACATCCTGGAAGGATTTGTCGGAAATGGAGGTCATATGTTTGACTTCCATGATGACTTCTCCCGGTGTATTCTTTCTCTCGGGGTAAACGTTTGTCAGGGTACGGCCTACCATCTTGGCGATGATATCGTCAGTGGAAAGCTCGTCCGCAGACCAGGTACCTACATAAGTACCGTCACGCATGATCGTAATGTCATCTGCGATTCGTTTGATCTCGTCCATCTTGTGGGATATGTATACCATGGCAACGCCCTTGTCACGAAGGTCGTTCATGATACGGAAAAGAGCTTCTACCTCATTATCGGAAAGAGATGAGGTCGGCTCATCGAAAATCACGACTTTTGCCTGATGAGAAACTGCCTTTGCAATTTCTACAGACTGCATCTGACCAATGGAAAGATCTCCCAGCATTGCCTTGGGATCAAAGTCCATTTTTACTTCTTTCAGCCAGTAAGCGGTGTCCTCATACATTTTTTTATGGTCTACCACTTTAATCGGACCGAAGCCTTTCAACGGGAAACGGCCTTCATAAAGGTTCTCAGCCACGCTTCTTGCCGGAATCGGCTGAAGCTCCTGATGTACCATCGCGATACCATATTTCATGGCCTCGTCCGGGTTATTGATGGAAACCTTCTGTCCATCGAGATAAATTTCACCGGCATCCATCTTGTAGATACCGAAGAGGCATTTCATCAAAGTGGATTTTCCTGCGCCGTTCTCACCCATCAGTGCATGCACGGTTCCCGGGCGGAGCGACAGCTGTACGTTGTCCAACGCCTTTACGCCTGGGAAGGATTTACAGATTCCCTTCATCTCCAGCTTAAATTCTGCCATATTCTCCCTCCTTCTTTTTTTAACAGGGAGCACTGCAAAATACAAAGCCTTCGCTTATTGTATTTTGCAGCGTTCCCTGCACGCATCTTTTTCATAGAAAGAGGTGTGGGTGCTTTTTCCATCACCCGCACCTCTTCGGCTTTTATGCTGTTTTCTGATTATTTCAGTTTTTCCTGAATGTCAGCTACGTTGTCAGCGGTAACTTTTACATAGTCACAGCCGATGTAGTGCTCATTCTCGGTTCCGGTCAGATAGTTAGCTGCTGCGATAGCTGCTGCATGAGACTGAGAGAAATGATCGTTGAATACGGTACCGGTCATTTTTCCGGATGCTACATTGTCCAGAGCCTCGGTCAGAGCGTCAACGCCTACCAGATAGATATCCTCGCCAACGGTACGGCCAGCTGCCTCGATGGACTGCAGAGCGCCAAGTGCCATTGCGTCGTTGTTGCAGAATACAACTTCTACATCGTCGCCATACTGGCTTAAGGAGTTAGCAACCAGCTGCTGAGCGGTAGCCTGATCCCAGTTACCTACCTGATCATCCAGGCACTCAACTTCAAGACCAGCATCCTCAAGTGCTTTGATGGAGAACTCGGTACGATATTTAGCATCTACGTTCTCCGGGTCACCCTCGATCATAACGTAGTCGATTTTGCCGTTTCCGTTTTTGTCGATAGCGTCCAGACCCAGATCAGAGATGATCTCGCCCTGGAAGGTACCGGACTGTCTAGCGTCACAGCCTACATAGGTAACGTCCCAGCCGTTCTCGTCCCATCTTGCTTCCTCGTCTTCGCCCGGCTCACGGTTGATGTATACCAGCGGAATGCCTGCGCCTACGACTTTATCTGTGATGGTCTCAGCGGAAGAGGTATTTACGGGGTTGATGATCAGAACGTCTACGCCGTCAGCGATGAAAGCGTCGATCTGGTTGGACTGGGTAGCCTGGTCATTCTGGCCATCCTGAATGGTGATGTTATCTTTGCTGAATCCAAGTTTTACCAGGTAATCTTCCAGCTCTGTACGGAACAGGGTCATGAAGTTATCGGAGAACTGATAAATGCAAACACCAACTTTTTTGTCAGCCAGATCCGGATTTGCCACCGGCTCGGTCTCTTCTTCAGCTGCAGCTTCTGTAGCAGCTTCCGTAGCAGCTTCCGTAGCAGCTTCCGTAGCAGCTTCCGTAGCAGCTTCTGTGGTAACCTCGGTAGCTGCCTCAGTCTCTTCATCTGCCATTACCGGAACTACAACCATAGATGCTGCCATTGCTGTTGCAAGCAGTGCGCTGATTAATTTTCTTTTCATTTTAAAACCCTCCTGTTTTTACTTTGTTTTGTTTGGTTTTCTTTTCGTTTCTGGTGCTATTATAGCAGTTTTATACTTGAAAAAACCATACAAAATCCTTCTGTTTTTCTGGAATATCCTTCTTTTCTTTGGGGATATTGATTGTTTTCAAGAAGTTTTTTCGTTATTTTATTGTCAGGTTGTATATAAAATGACGAAATATAAGGGATTTTGTCCGTCATTTTCTTTATTCAAACATCTCCACTGTGACTTTATTCGTAATAAACTGATACCGGAACCGGACTACCGTATTATCCTTCCAGGTGGTAAAATGCGCCTTATTTGAGGAACCGCTTCTCGGGTATCCGTCGGCCTGGTAGGTCGCGGATAAGGTTCCATAGGTTGATATGGAATAATCGTAGGTTCCCGCAAAGGGAATGACCACAGAAAGGGTATAGGTGTTGTCACCGATGTAGTACATTCTGGTCAGTTCGCTGTTGGAATCATTTTTTACGGCTCCGACGTGAGACTGGAAGCTTCCATAGACCACGATCTTTTCCGGGAGCTTCATGCCGGTTTCTTCGTCGTAAACGTTTTCTGCACCATAGCGGATCAGCATCTCCGGATTTGCCGCCTGCTCCCGCAGAGTGTGACCTGTCGCCCAGAGGCGTTTCGCGGTCTCCTCCTGGTCAAAGCCCATCGGGCAGGCTGGGCTTTTTGTGTTGATCTGGTAAAAATCCTGTGCATCCGTCTCTCCGTTGTCTCCGCGTTTCATGGGAACTTCCGCATTATGGATCATCCGGCGGAAAGGCAGTTCAAAGTAGGCATTTGGATTGTTGATCTCTGTCCATTTGTAGGTGTACTCCAAAAAATGGTTCCGGCTCGCCTCTGGCCGATTGGCAAACCAGGCGATCTGGTCATATCCCCACCAGTCTCTCCAGGCCAGTTCCTCTCTCGGAATGTTTTCCCGGTCGTCAACGACCAGTCCACCCCAGTTGTCGTATTCCATGAGATAGGGCATGGCTTTCGCGAACCAGCCGTTTGGATTTTCTCCGCCTTCGCTGTAACCCTCGCGAACCAGCACGAGTTCTTCTCCCGGCACTTCCAGAAGCGGCATCCGGGTAAAGGGCATCGCATGATAGTCAAACAGCAGTTTTCCACGGATATTTACCCCATGGGTGTGGGCATCCAGAAGGATTTTATGGCGTCTTCCATGAAGCCTTGCGTACTCGCGGATCAGGCCGAACAGTTCTGCGGTCTTTGCCATTCCCTTATCGTTTGCGGTATAGAGATGCACTTGTCCCATATGCAGGGCCTCATATCCGCAGTCAATATACCGGGTGGCACGGTAATAAAACCACAGTCTTGCCTCCTGGCGGGAGAGATCCGGAATGCCGCCGTCCTTTGCCGGATCGTCTCTTCTGCTGGTAAAGCCGCTGGATTCATCCGTAAACAGAGCATCTTCCAGACGGAAACACCTCTGTTCCGGCTTCAGCCCAAAGGCTTCAAATACATAAGCCGGAATCTCCACTGTCTCCATCCGCCGTGTGATCCACTCGAAGACGCAGGACTGCAGGATCACTTCCGGGTCCTGGGCGTGTACCTTGTCTGCCAGTTCCTTCGACAGGCGAAAATGCTCCTCATCATCCATCGTCATGTACCAGATGCCCGATGCTCTTCCAAGAAATTTTACGCCCATCTCCCGGATTGCCCGCAGATCATCTTCCAGTGTTTTACTCTCATATAAACCTGCTGCCGTCACGCTCCGGGACAGGTAATTTTCCAGAACTTCTCTGGAGATATTGCCGTCAAATGTAAAATTCATCTCTTCTCTCCTGTCTCTTTATCTTGTGAGATAAGCCGCCAGGGTGCTCATGCAGGCTCCGCTGGCCCCCTCTGCCATCTCATCGGTCTCTTTTCGTACCACCGACGGTCCCACCATATCGAGGTGAATCCACCGGGTTCCCTCTTCCACAAAGTTTTCCAGGAAGCAGGCCGCCACGCTGGCTCCAGCCCCTCTTCCCGGCGCATAATTGGCAAAGTCCGCGCAGATCGACCACTCGATCATTTTGTGATAGATCGGTCCCATCGGCAGCTGCCAGAAATGTTCTCCGGTCACTTCCGCCGTCTCTTTCCAGGTGCGAAGCGCCTCCCGGTCATTTCCGAAGAGGGCTACCACCTGATCTCCCAGAGCACTCTGGGCCGAATAGGTCAGCGTGGCAAGGTCGATGACGGTCCGAGCCCCCATCCGCTGTGCAAAGGTGATGCCGTCACATAAAACCAGCCGTCCTTCCGCATCGGTGTTGTAGACTTCCACGGTCTTTCCTGCCAGGGTCGTGATCACATCCCCCATCTTTACCGCATCCGAATTGATCACATTTTCTGCGAGCATCAGTACGGCCATCACATTTTTCCTGACCTTCCGGGTGACAAGATATTCCATCATCTCCAGCATTTCTGCTGCCCCGCACATATCATATTTCATTCCCTTCATACCGTCAATCGACTTCAGATGATAGCCGCCTGCATCAAACATCAGTCCCTTGCCGACCAGTGCCGTCCAGTCAGTTCCCGGTGCGCCTTCATAGCGAAGAACCACCATGGCAGCCTCTCGCCTGCTTCCCTGATTGACTGCCAGAAGACCGCCGCAGCCAAGCTCTTCCAGCTTCTGGTCTCCATAGATTTCACAGCTGATTTTAAGCTCTTTCGCCAGCGTCCCGGCATAAGAGGCCATATTTTCGGTATGTAAGTAGTTATTCGGCAGATTTCCAAGGGTCCGGGCATAGCCCTTGCAGCGTCCCAGTGCTTCCCCGCGCTCCAGCGCTGCTATTTCCTGCTCTGTACCTTCCAGTACAAACGTATAGCAGTTGTCCCCGTAATCGCTCAGGGAATCCCTGTTTTCGTATACGCTCTGTTTTCCCAGGCTCTTTAATCCGCTTTTGGAAAACTGATAGGCCCCGTCATACAGGCTGCACACCCCATTGCACAGCATCTTAGTCCATTCCTCTTCGGAAAAGCCTTCTTTTTTTACTGCAATCCGGCAGTCGCCGCCCCGTTTTTTTCCAAGTTTCTGGAAAGTTTCCGGTATCGCCGTTCCTTTCTCCAGGAAAACTTCTGTTTCTTCTCCTTCTGCCTGCTTCGTCCATCTGATTTTCATCTTATCCACATCCTATATTTCAAACATTAATGTCTTGATTTCATACGGTTTCAGTGTCACACGAATCTCACCGGTTTTGAATGCTTCCGGCTCTTCCATCAGGTTACACTCACACCACTGTTTCACAGCCAGACGGGTATGAAGGGTAACTTCCCCGCGTCTGCCCTGGAACTCGTGAAAACGCAGGATCACACGGCTGCCATTTTCCTCCCTCTTCCATGCATCCACAACCAGGTTGTCCTGATCGAAGGAGAGCCAGCTTTCCTGTCCCAGTGCGGCTTTGCCTTTCACTGCAGTCAGCGGATTGTTTAACGCGAAAGCGCTCTGCTCGATGCCTGCCTCGTACCATTCACAGCTGTGGGGCAGGATCGCATAGGTAAAGCTATGAGTTCCGAGATCTGCAGTATAATCCGGTTCCACCGCGGATTTTAACAGAGTCAGGCGGATCGTGTCTTCTTTGATATCATGACCGTATTTGCAGTCATTCAGCACAGCCATACCGTATCCGGTCTCCCACAGATCCACCCACTTATGAGCAGCCACTTCAAATTTGGCAGCCTCCCAGCTGGTATTTCTCGTGATCGGACGGCGGATATTTCCATCCTGAATATCAAATCTGGCATCCACCGCGCGCACATCCACCGGGAAACTGGTCTTTAAGAGCTTCTGGCGCTCCTGCCAGTCCACCTCGGTCTTAAAGTCAATCCGCGGATTTTCTTCATAGAGGCACATGGTCTGGCGGATCTCTGATTTGTGATACTTCCAGGTAAAGTCTACCTGCCAGCCGATGGCATCCTGACGGACTTTCACACTGGTGCAGTCCTCTACAATCTCTTTTTTGAGATCAATGGTCGGCTCCAGCTCCCAGGCATCAAAGCACCGCGGTTTGTCCTCAAATACCTGCAATTCATTCGCACATTTTCCTTCCGGAAAGACTTCTCTTCCGGCCTTTTTATCAAAGATCCGTGTCAGCTGGCCGGCTTCATTCCAGGCAATCTGATAATAGGGGGTCTCGATGGAAGAGGTCTCGATGGTCTCTTTCTCTGTTTCCCGCGCTCCGGCTTCCACACGGAAGGAGGCAAAAGCAAAGGAGGGGATCTCTTTGGTCCAGATTCGGACACCGTCTTTTTCCCATACCGACTTGACTTCTTCTCCCTCTGCGTCCAGAACGCGTCCGCCTGCGTAAGTCCTTACTTCGTCCTCGCTCATCGGAATCCAGGCTTCCCCGCTTCTCGCCCAGTTGGAATTATTAAATACAGTATAGACGCCTTCTTTGGGCTCGTACAGGGCAGCTTCCACCGCTTCACAGACTTCCTCCAGCAGTGCGATAGCGCGGCCGTACTCCACATGGCTGTCCTCATAGACTTCCTTAATCGAAGAACCCGGCAGAATATCGTGGAACTGATGGCAGAGAACGATCTTCCATGCTTTCAGGATGCGCTCATAATCGTAGGGAACGCCCTTGATTACCTGGGCCAGCATGGCTTCCATCTCCACGTTGCGCAGCCGGTATTCCATCCGGCGGTTCATTTTCTTATTATATCCCTGGGAGGTATAGGTTCCGCGGTGAAATTCCAGGTATAACTCTCCGTCCCATACCGGAATATAGCCGTCCATCGGATTTTCCTTCATCGTCTCGTTCAGACGCTGGAAATAGTCCGTCGGTTTCTCCATCTTCACATGGGGAAGTCCCGGGATCCTGTCTGCCATCTGGGCCTGTTTGATCTGTGTTCTGGTCGGGCCACCGCCTCCGTCACCGAAGCCGAAGGAAACCAGCAGATCTTTGTTGGTATCTTTGTTCTTATACTGCTCCCATACGCCGCGAATCGCCTGGGGACTGGTATTGCCGTTATAGGTGTAATAATCCTCTCCCGGATCGGTCGTGGTCACAAAATGAGCCGTCACTTCCGTTCCGTCCATGCCTCTCCAGCGGAAAGTGTCGTAGGGCAGACGGTTCGTGTCGTTCCAGCTGATCTTGGTGGTCATGAAAGTATCGACACCTGATTTTTTCAGGATCTGGGGCAGAGCCCAGGAATAGCCGAAGACGTCCGGCAGCCACAGATATTCGCTCTCATAGTTAAATTCTTTCCGGAAGAAATTTTTTCCCACCAGAATCTGGCGGATGATGGATTCGCCGGAAGCGATGTTGCAGTCGCACTCTACCCACATCGCACCTGCGGGTTCCCATTTGCCTTCCTTTACACGCTCTTTGATATGCTCGTACACATCGGGGTAATCCTCTTTGAGAAAATCATAAAGCTGGGGCTGGGTCTGCAAAAACAGGTATTCCGGATATTTCTCCATCAGACGGTTTACTGTGGAGAAGGAGCGGGCTGCTTTTTCTCTGGTATGGCGTAGTCTCCAGAGCCAGGCCACGTCGATGTGGGTATGACCGATCAGGCTGACGTTGATATCCGGTTTTCCCTGACCCTGCATCTGCCCATCCAGATAGTTCCATGCCTCTTTCACGCTCTCATAGAAGGCTTCACTGCCCGGTTCGGTAAAATCAACCTTCGTAAAGCATCTCACCAGACAGTTCAGAAGCCATTCTTTGTACTCATGATTCGCCGGAAGCAGATCGTAGGTCTCAAGGGCTGCTTTTGCCAGATAGTAGAGATCGTCGCAGGGATAGTCCAGAATGGCAAGCTGGGCCTGCT